>Ga0307966_1001440_pt1 | contig 18784 bp, 15 predicted proteins | sample OrgLakmetagen646_FD_203141 | JGI IMG/M metagenome (GOLD analysis project Ga0307966, IMG submission 203141) | Saline water microbial communities from Organic Lake, Antarctica - #646 | ecosystem: Environmental > Aquatic > Non-marine Saline and Alkaline > Saline | place: Antarctica: Organic Lake... | reverse complement strand
CAGCCCTCAGGGAAGAATGAGGTCAGCGTGTCCCAGTTTTCGTTCAGAATCTCTGCATTGTCCATGAGTGCGAATACCGAAAAGCCGAAAGAATTAGTCAATCCTTAAGTTAGCGCTTATGGGAGCGCGTCCCTCCAGGGTTCATGTTCCGTCCTGACATGAGGCGTAGTCGAATGTCAGGGCCGCGAAGGCAAAGCAAGACGGACGCCTCGGCGAGGCGTCCCTACCCCAAGAAGGGATGCATTTTCCATCGTTGGGCGATGCATGCAAATCAAGGGCAGGATGCCCTTGTTCCGTTGAAAACGGACCGCGAGGTCCCGGACACAGGGCATCCTGCCCTGTTGTATGACTTTTTTTGGAGGGCCATGCTCCCGCATGGCCGCGAAGGCAAAGCAGGACGGACGCCTCGGCGAGGCGTCTCACGGACTTGCGGAAGCGCGTCCCTCCAGAAAGATCAATGGCATCATTCCGCCACTCATATTTTCCTTAACTGGAAACCATGCCGCATTTTTTATTCAACAGCGTTTCGGCGGCATGCAATCCTGACAGGAAAGCGCCTTCCACTCTAGGGCCTCCGAAGGCATCCCCGGCTAAACTCAAAGCAATTTCAAAATTGTGATAGCTCGCTTCCGGCCAAGGATTTAGCGGTGTCGTAAACCCCCAACGGTGACACGCGATATTGGTCACCTTTGATTTTAAATAGGGAGCAGCTGCATCCAGCATGAGCTGTCCCCGGAGCGAATCCGGAGTGTCCCAATGTTTAGCTGAAAAGTCGGCGGTTCCATGTATCGTCACTGCGGATACATCCGGCGAAATCCCTTTTTGCTGATTATCTCCTATCCAATTGATGACTTCACTATCGACCTTCATGCCGCCGGGATCAGGTATGCCACTTGGTCCGTCTAAAACGACTAAAGCCGCGAGTCCTTTTTCATAGGCGATTTTATTCAACTTGGGCAGATCATCGCGTGCCCAATTCACCCCCGAGGTTTGCAAAATAGACATCGCTTGGGGGAGCGGCGCCGCCACCACTAAGTGCCGCCCTTCAAAACGATCGCCTACTTGAGTATGCAACTCCCAGTAGCCCAATTCTTTAACCACCTCAACCACTTGCTGCGAGCGATGCACAGTAAGCGCTCTCGCTAGGTATTTGGGCACGTCGGTCATGCCATTGACTCCACAATATCGGGGATAACCCTCGGGATTGGAATCAATTGGCAGGTGTCGAAACCATTCGCGGATGACGCCTGCAGCCAACCATTCATCGACATACTTTCGGAAACGCTCATCCCGCACCGTAAAATATTGGGCCCCATGGTCGATACGCGCACCATCCATTCTGCGGGTGGCCAAACGGCCGCCAAATCCGCGACCTTTATCAAGAACGACAACCGAACGCCCCGCTTTGTGCAAAGCTTCCGCACAGGCGAGTCCGGAAATTCCGGCACCAATTACAAGATAATCTACTGGGTCTGCTCTCATTATGTTTAATCCGTTAATGTGCTCTCTAGAGCCGCCTTCAAATCCGCAGTTTTCCACGTAAAGCCCAGTTCCCGCAAACGCCTCGGTTCCACACCGAGGTTGCCCAGAACGGTTTCTTTGCCCATTTCGCCAAAAAGCAATTCAACCACACCACCGGGCAATGGAAAAATAGTGGGGCGTCCGAGCGCACCGCCAAGGGTCTTTGTAAATTCCAAGTTGGTTACAAAATTAGGCGCGACTGCATTGATCGGTCCGGTCACCGTAGCGTCTTCGACGGCCAAGCAGTAAACCGCGACCAAATCCTCCAGCCCAATCCAACTCATTCGTTGCTTGCCCGAAGCTATTTTGCCACCCACCCCTAATTTAAAAGGCGGCAGCATTTTGGCCAGCGCACCACCCTCCGCGCTCAATACGATGCCCGTGCGCACCATGACGACACGACCATCCGCATCTCTAAGTAGCTGCGCCGCCCCTTCCCAAGCTCGACAAACTTCCGCTAAAAAACCTCCGCCAGATGCGGCCGATTCATCTACCAGTTCTTCGCAGTCGTATCCATAGTAGTTGCTCCCCGAGGCTAAGACCAAGGCTGGTCGCTTGGCCTGTGCCGCCGCGCGCTCAGATAAAAGCTGTGTGCTTTTCACCCGACTCTCTACAATTTTCTTTTTCGCTTCGGTCGTCCAGCGCTGTGCAATCGGTTCGCCCGCGAGATGCACGATGACATCGACACCATCGAGCGCATCCTCTGGCAAGTCCCCGGCAGACACATCCCAAAGCACATCGCCAGAGCTTCGCGAAAGGGTTCGCACTGTATGGCCCTTAGCGGACAATGCTTTCCTCAGCGCTGATCCAATCAGACCGTTTGCCCCCGAAAGTAATATGGTTTGTGCTGGTGACATATTCTAAACTTTCGAGTCCACTGCACCCCCAGGCGACTCGCGCAGTTTGTTGGCCGCCTGAGCGATTGCACTGCGGTCTCCCGAATTCAAGCGACTCAAATTTCTTAATTGTAAACCCATACGTTGGTTGGAGCTTAGCTCATCTTGGTGCCGAATCAAATAGTCCCAATACAAAGTTGTAAATGGGCACGCATCCGGCCCAGTTCGCTTGCTCGGGTCTTTTGGACATGAAGCACAGTAATTACTCATTCTTTGAATATACTTACCGGTCGCCACATACGGCTTCGAAGCCATCAATCCACCGTCTGCATATTGCGACATGCCCAAGGTATTCGGGAGTTCGACCCATTCGACCGCATCGACATACACCGCCAAATACCATTCGTGAAGTTTCTTTGGATCGACGCCGAGCAGCAGCGCGTAAAGCCCCGTCACCATCAATCGTTGAATATGGTGCGCATACCCATGTTCTAAGGTCTGCCCGACCGCCTGCTGCAAACAGGTATACTCCGTTTCTCCGGTCCAGTAAAAATCAGGCAATGGCTCCTTTGCCCCCATGTGGTTACGCTCAACATACTCCGGCATGTGCATCCAATAGATATTACGCACGTATTCCCGCCAACCGAGGATTTGCCGGATGAAACCCTCGACCGCAGCGAGAGGCGCTTTCCCGTCGGCATAGGCCTGCTCCGCAGCATCGACCGCCGTGCGCGGATCGAGTAACTTCAAATTTAATGAAGTGCTGATCAAGGAGTGATAAAGCCAAGGCTCATTCGTCCACATCGCGTCCTGATATTTTCCAAAATCGGGCAATCGTTCCTCGATAAACGAATCCAAGGCCTCCTGAGCCTGCTCGGGCGTAACCGCCCAAGCAAAACTTTCCAGACTACCCGGATGCTTCGAAAACCGGTCCTCGACCAACTCTAAAACTTCGCGCGTGACCGCATCCGGCTCAAAACCGGGGCCCGTGTTCGGCGAATCGGGACCTTTCTTACCAAAACTTCCACGATTCGCTTTATCGTAATTCCAGTCGCCTCCAGTGGGCTTACCGTCCTCCATCAATATTCCAAACCGCTTTCGCTGTTCCCGATAGAAAAACTCCATCCGTAAAGACTTCCGACCTTCCGCGTGCTCCTCAAAGTCTGCCTGCGTCGTGTAAAAATAACCGTCGTCACGCACCTCCAACTCAATGCCCTCGGCCTGACAAACTTTTTGCAGCCCTTTCAGCACGCGCCACTCGCCTGGCTGTGTCACCAGAACGCGCTCGGGCCGGAGCGCCCGCAGATCAATCCCGAGGCGTTCCAATAATTTATTCGTCTGCTTGCGGTCATCGAGTTGTGTATATTCAACCCGAATTGACTCTTTTAAAAGTCGATCTCGGAAATGCCGCATGCCTGAAAGAAACAAAGCAATCCGCTGCTTGTGCGTCCATACATGTTCTGCCTCATGGGCGACCTCAGCCATCCAGACCGCATCTTGCTTGATGTCAAAGCCATCAAAGACAGACGCGTCTCGGTTCAGTTGGTCGCCAAACACGATTATTAAATTTCTTACTGTACTCATTTTCGAAAAGTCTCGAACGCTGCCAGTGCCCGCTCGCGCCCTTTTTTATGTTCAATAATTGGTTCCGGGTAGTCCTCGCCGAGCGTGACGCCCGCCGACTTCAAAATCATTTCGGAGGCCTCCCAAGGCTCGTGTATATAGTCCGTTGGCACATCCTTCAACTCGGGCACGTAACGACGCACGTAGTCCCCGTTTGGATCAAATTTCTTGCCCTGGGTCATCGGATTAAACACTCGGAAATACGGAGCCGCATCTGCACCACAGCCCCCGCTCCATTGCCACCCGAGCGAATTACTGGCAAGATCCGCATCCACCAGCGTATCCCAAAACCACTCTGCGCCCACTTTCCAATCCTGCAGTAAGTGTTTCACTAATAGTGAAGAAATAATCATCCGCACACGGTTATGCATCCAACCGGTTTCCCAGAGCTGCCGCATACCCGCATCGACAATCGGATACCCGGTTTGCCCTCTCTGCCAAGCCTTGACCGCGGCAGGATCTTCCTCCCAGGGAAAGTCCGCGTACTCTGACCGCAAAGGCGCGTCTGATGTATCCGGAAAATGATACAGCACATTGTAGGCAAACTCACGCCAGTAAATTTCCTTAAGATAAATCTGCGGACCTTCAGCTCGCAGATCGTATTGCTCAGTTAGCGTATGCGCAATCTGCCGTGGCCCAATCTGCCCCCAGTGTAAATAGGGCGATAAGCTCGAAGTGCCCTCATGGTCGGGGCGATCCCGCTCCGTCGCATAGTCTTCGACCGGAGCCTCCAAAAACGTATTCAGCCGATCCATGGCCGCGCCCTCGCCCACTTCCCATCGCGGGTAGAATTTACGATACCATTGGTTTTCAGGAAGCAAGTTAAGGCGCTCGAGCGCATCGGTCGCAGGAAATGTCTCGGGAAATTGAATCGCCTCGAGATCTGGAACGACCACCGGATCGAGCGCACGGTCTTTGACCTTTCGCCAATAGGGAGTATATACCTTGTAGGGATTTCCAGTGCCTGTGCTCGCCGTATGTGGTTCGTTCAACAGCGCGCTATTAAAACTCTGCACATCGAGGCCGTCTTCCCGCAACTGACGTTTGATCGACGCATCCAGCTCCCGAAGAGGGCCTTCATAACGCCGGTTCCAAAAGACCCTGGTCGCGCCAGTCGATTCAATCAAATCCTTCAGCACTTCCAAGCTGCTTCCCTCGCGCAGGATTAGCTTTCCACCCAGCTCACTCCACTGTTCCGAAAATACCTGCAAGGATTTGTGCAGCCACCACTTTGAAGCCGCACCCGGCACCCATTTACCATATTCTTCAGGCGACCAGATAAACACTGGAATAACCGGACTGCCCACCGCGATCGCTTCCGCCAAAGCAGTATTGTCCTGCAGTCGAAAGTCCTTCCGTATCCAGAGAAGCGTTGGCTGGGTATTTGGCATAAATAGAAACAACGCCCAAAAGCGAAGGGACTTACAGAATAATCCCGCGAAGTGGAATTGTTCGAGTTTTTAGTTTACTCGCTGAGAAGTAACGTATGAGCCTTACGGCACCGCGTAATTTTGCATAAAAGAGTCTAGTCCCGTCCGGGATAACCCTTGATACTTCACAATGATCACTCACAGCGCTCCACGAACTGTCTTCGCCAAAAATCCCAGCCATTCGCTTGTCGCCACGAAATGTTGTCCGCGCTCACGAGCCCAGGCATCCGCAGCTGCGCCATGCAAAAATACCCCTTGGGCCGCGACCTTCATAAGTTCACTCCCCGGACGCGCCAGCAACCCACCGAGCAAACCTGCCAAGAGATCTCCACTCCCACCTCGGGACAAGATCGGCCCCCCGGTAGAATTATAAAGCACGTGCTTACCATCACAGATTCGAGTATGCGTGCCTTTAAGCACGGTGCAGACCCCATACTTAGCCGAAAACTCTAATAAAAAAGCATTGTTTATCTGACTCTCGCTACAAGCTGCGATGCGCTGAAACTCTCCCATATGCGGGGTCAAAATTACCGATTGCTGAGACTTTTTACCTTCAAGTAGTTCGATAACTTCCGGCAACAAAGCATCCGCATCCAAAACCATCGGTAGATCAACCCTCGCCACGATTTGTTTGAGCAGAGCGGTCACTGCGTCCCCTTGTCCGAGCCCAGGTCCTATCATCAAAGCACTTGCTTTTTTCAACATTTCTTCGATCCGGGCCCAGCCAGCCGGGCATAGTGTCCCTTCGTCGCCTTCCGGTAAGCCGACCCACATCGCTTCGGGCACCTGAGGCGCCAAAGACCGGGCGACCGATTCGGGCGTGCAGACAGTCACCCGCCCCACGCCTGACTGAACCGCCGCCCGCACCGACATCAGAAGCGCTCCCGGCATCGCGACAGACCCGCCCAAAATAAATAAATGCCCGAACACGCGTTTCTCACTATCTGCCGAGCGCAAAGTTTTAAACGGATTCAAAACCGCACGAGTCGTCACGCGCTCCTTCACTTCAGGCAAAGGCCGCTCCAGAAAAAATCCAAGGTCCAAGTAACGCACCCGACCTGCCGCCAGAAACGAATACACAGGTCCTTTAACAATGCCCGTCGCGTAGGTAAAATCGGCCTGAAAGACTGTCTCATCGGATTTGGCGACTCCCCCGCTGGGCAAATCCACCGCGACTCGAAAATCTATTTTCCCGTAAGTATTCACCGCACGGACCATCGCCGGCATCGGATCCCGCAAAGGCGGCCGAAAGCCCATGCCGGTTAAGCCATCCAAACAAAAATGAAACCCGGCCCCGTCAGTGACTGCTTCCAGCTGTTCATGGAGTGTTCCTGCGCTGCACTCCTTGGGCACTTCAGTCACGCGAACCCGATCGCCCAGCTCTCCAAGCGCACGCGCAGCCAGTGGTTTCAGCATATTTTTGGAAACCGCCAGTAAAACCTGAACCTGTGCCCGGGGATTTTGCGCCAATAGCTCACCGCAAGCGAGTAGCGCGTCGCCTCCATTATGCCCCTTGCCGACGAGCGCTAAAATCCTCAAACGATCTGGAACCTCCCGAAGCTCTCGGTAATCCCGCAGTGCCGCCAGCGCCAAGGCACGACCCGCTTGTTGCATCGCGGTCCAAGCCGCCGCTTCCGATTCCAAAAGTTCCCCTTCAAAAGCCTTCGCCTCCGCACAAGTCAAAACCGGATCTGAAAATTCATGGATCTCCATGCGTCAAGAATAGCGCGTAAACCAAATGATTGAAGATTAAAGTGCGCTGGGGAGCAGGTAGGATCTGCTGTTGTAGTCACGGCGCCCTGTCGTAACAAAACCCCGAAACAAAGTTTCGAGGCCACGATATTACCGGGAGGGACGCATCGCCGAGGCGTCCGTCTTGCTGCCTGCGCTCGACTACGCTCATGTCAGGACGGAGCAGGACCCTCCCATTCAGTTTTCTGGAGGGACGCGCTCCCGCGTGTCCGCGGTGTCTAGAGTTATCATAAGTTATTCCGATGGCGACGCATTGAAGTCATCGCTGCAAGTCGTGTGTACACAGCCATGCAGGAGCATGGCCCTCCAGAAAAGTCATAAAACAGGGCAGGATGCCCTAAGTCCTAAAGCTCGCGATTCGGTTTCAACGGAACAAGGGCATCCTGCCCTTGATTTGCAGGCAAAAGATAGTGTAGTCATAATTCTGCCTAAAGCCCTTAGATTGACGCACATGCGCCAAGCGGGATTAACACTCTCACCCTACTTAAATCCTTCCGGATTTGCGCTATGCCAGCGCCAGGCGCTTTCGATAATCGATTTTATGTCCTTATGCTCGGCTTCCCAGCCAAGCTCATTTTTTGCTTTGGAAGCATCCGCATAGAGCGACGCCGGATCGCCCGCACGACGTGGAGCCTCAACCACGGGCACGGTTCGTCCTGTAACCGACTCAACCGCCTGGATTACGTCCTTCACTGAGGTGGGCTGCCCCGTTCCCAGATTGTAAAAAAGCGAAGCACCGCGCTCGTTCAATTTATCAAAGACTGCAATATGTGCCCGTGAAAGGTCGTCCACATGCACATAATCACGCAAGCAGGTGCCATCTGGTGTCGGGTAGTCGGTGCCAAAAATTTTGATATGCTCCCGTCGCCCAACCGCTGCATCAATGACCAAAGGAATTAGATGCGTCTCCGGGCTATGGTCCTCACCAATACTCCCATCGGCAGACGCTCCTGAAGCGTTAAAGTAGCGAAACGCCGCAAAACTCAGTCCATAGGCATGCGCAAAGGACTTCAGGCAATTTTCAACATCCAGCTTAGTCTGCCCATACGGATTGATCGGAAGTTGCCCTAAAGTTTCCGTCATCGGCAACACATCCGGCTCCCCGTAGGTCGCGCAGGTTGAGGAAAAGACAAATTTCATCACACCCGCATCGAGCATCGCTTCCAACAGGCGAAGTGTCGCGACGAAATTGTTGTTATAATACTTTCGCGGATGCTCAACCGACTCTCCAACATAGGCAAAAGCGGCAAAGTGCATCACTAACTCAATCGACTCCTCTTTTAAAATCCGGGTGACCTTGTCATAATCCCCCAAGTCGCATTCGTAAAAAGGGATTTTTGAATCAACCGCCTGGCGATGGCCAAAAACGAGGTTGTCCAAAACAACTGGCTCATGTCCGGAGGCTTCCAGCACTCGAACACAATGACTCCCAATATAACCCGCACCGCCAACAACCAATACTTTCATACAAACAGATTCTCCAACGGAGCTTTAACTTCAATCCTATTTTCAATCTATCCTGCCACTCAGTCCCTCGGTATCTTAATCTTAACCTGCGTTTATCCGCGTCCATTTGTTTCTTTACCCGCTCAAAGCGCATTAGATCAATGATCGATATTTTCCGGTAATACCAAAACCCCGAAACAGAGTTTCGAGGCCACGTAGCCTAATAGCCTATAACATGTGAATTTTCGGTGATTTTCGTAGCGTGCGAGCTTGGAAACTGTCATAAAACCGGGCTGGATCCCCGAGTCCTAAAGCTCGCGATCCGCTTTCAACGGAACAAAGGCATCCTGCCCTTGATTTGACGCATCGCCGAGGCGTCCGTCTTGCTCTGCCTAAACGAACACGCAGGAGAGGCTGTCTCAAAACTGAGTCCAACACGATCTGTGCCTGCGGAAAGGTGTATTTAAGGGAGGGCGCTTATCCCACCAGGCATGAGCTGGTTGCAAACCTTGAGCTTGTCGAAAGGTCGAGTGCAAGCGCTTCAGGAAGGTCAAAAAAACCTCCAAATACAGTCGAAAAGACACTGGAGACAGTGTCCCTCCCAAGCTTTTTATTAGATCATACGCTTAATAGCTCAGTTTTGAGACAGACTCTCGAGCGCGACCCTCCAAGGCAAATTCAATGTCGGGAGTTCGAACTTCGACATTCGTCACAGCTTCGTGACATCAATCACATCCATGCCCGCCGCCGACGCCGCTTCCATCCCGAGGAGGGTATCCTCAAAGGCATGACAGCGCTTCGGATTGACTCCGATCAACTCAGCAGCTCTTAGGTAAATATCCGGCGCTGGTTTCGGCTGTTCAACCGCTTCTGATCCGACCACTGCGCCAAACCAATCGCGAATACCTAAGGCCTTAAGAATCTTTTCCGCGACCCATCCCGGACTTCCCGTCGCAATCGCCATCGGAAGCTTACCGTAATGCCGCTCAGCGATCGCCTTCACTGCTTCGACCGGGCGCACCTCTCCGAGGAGTTCCATAAACAGCTCTTCTTTTGCTTCGGCCACGACTTTAGCATCCACCACTTTGCCCTGCTCCTCTCCGAGCATACGGATGATTTTCTCCGCAGGCACGCCGCCCAAGGCATAGAAGCGCTCCTCTGATAGGGTCAGCCCGTGCACTTCCAAGGACCGCGTCCACGCGATAAAGTGCGTCGGCATGGTATCGGCCAGCGTTCCGTCCATATCAAAAATCAACCCTTCATAGCGATCCTGCAAATTGTCCATACTTGCAGCTAAAGAGCGCACGCCCGCGCATGCAAGCCAGCGAGAGTTAAATTCCATTTTCAGTTGCGCTTCACACTAAGGATACAAATCTTGGATATACGTATAAGCCCTGCACCCGTTCCTCAGACCAGATAAGCTACATGTTTCGCTCAATCAGAAATTCTTTTATTGCAGGCGTCGTCGTCATCCTTCCGCTCGGAGTGACGATCATCGTGATCAATTTCCTATTGGATCGCCTTGGCACACCCGCCTCGAACTTTCTCTTTTGGTATCTCGACCGTGATTGGCGTAGCCTTCCCGCAGTTGAATTCACTTTGGAGATTATTTCCGTGGTCGGCGTCTTTCTGTTGATCACTCTGCTCGGATATACTTCTCGTTTCTTTGTCGGTCGATTCGTATTCAGTAGCCTGGAAAAACTCTTTGATCGTGTCCCGTTTATCAATACCGTTTATCGCACGGTCAAACAGATCGTCGACACCTTCGGCCAGCAAAAAAAAGCTGTCTTTCAAGAAGTGGTTCTCATCGAATACCCACGCCCACATTGTTATGCACTCGGATTCCTTACCAGCACGGCGCGAGGTGAAACCCAAGCCGTCACCGGTGAACACATCGTTAATATCTTTGTGCCAACCACGCCGAATCCAACCAGTGGCTTTTTGCTCATGCTTCCAGAGCAAGATATTAAACGGCTGACCATGTCAGTGACCGATGGAATGAAGTTGATAATTTCCGGAGGGGCCGTCGTCCCGCCTTACGAAGGTGCAGAAGCGGTTAAGGTCGAAAACCCGGCAGGGCCCACTGAGATCCTTGAAAAACCAGAGTAATCGGCTCGAAACCGCTCGATGAAGCAGACCCTCAGCACGCAAGGCCTTATCTTAAGAACGGCTCCCACCAGTGAGTCTTTCCTTAAAATCGATGTCCTTTGCCCCGAAAACGGCGTGCAACTCTGCTTAAAACGCATCTCCAAAAAGCAGCCGCAGAAAGACTCCCCTGAACTCTTCGATACAGCCGAACTGACCCTCGAAAACTCGAAGCAAGGCACGTTCCAATTCATCAGCGAGTATCGGGTGGCCAACCGCAGGGTCGCGATCGGGAACTCGTATCGAACACTCAAATACACCTCCGACTTCTGTGCGCTCATTGCAAAGAACGGCCCTCACATGGCCGACTCGGAAAACCTATACCTGCTGACTGAGCGCACCCTCGATGCGATGGCCGAAGGCAAAGCGCCCAGCTTGGTCTATTTAAAGGCAATCTACCTCCTACTCAAAGACGAGGGCTATCCGGTTAAAGAACTCTGGTGGGCAAGTTTATCGAGCGAACTACGGAAAACCACCCGCGACTACCTCAACCAACCCGCGCCCGATAAACTTGAAAAAGAACACGTCGAAACAGTCGAGCACCTCAACCATCGCCTCAACCTCTGGCTTCGCAACGAAACCGACCTACAGCTTCCCGCATCCATTACACTCTGATAAAGTGACACAGGCATTCCTGCCTGTAGCCAACCTAAATCACAGGCAAGAGTGCCTGTGTCACTTATCGCCCGCGAAGCTTAACTTTATTGCCACGCCGACACTTTAACTTGCCTGCAAATCACCCCGCCCCCATTTCTATTATACACGGATGATTGGACTCGACCTACAGCTTTTACTTAATCTCGGGTTGATTGTAATTACAGCGGCGACCTTCGCCTTTATCGGCAAGTGGATTAAAATGCCGTCGATCGTTGGCTACATTCTTGCCGGTATGCTGCTCGGGCCCGCGCTCAATCTGGTGGAACTGGACCACGCGCTTGAACTGATTTCCGAACTGGGGATCGCGCTGCTTCTTTTTCTGGTCGGGATCGAACTCAGTCTGCAAAAAATTAAAGACCTCGGCTCAGTCGCTCTGACACTCGGCGGCCTACAAATGCTTTTAACCGCGGTCGGGGGATACGCGGTAGCCAGCCTACTCGGTTTCAGCACGATCGAATCCGTTTTCATCGGTGCGACTGTCACCTTCAGTAGCACTGTCGTCGTGATCAAACTGCTCGACCAGAAAGGTGCCACCGATCGCCTCTACGCACGTATCGCCATCGCCCTGTTTCTTGCCCAGGACATCGTCGTCATCATCTGCCTGACCATACTTAGTGGTCTCGGATCAGGTGGGGAATCTGTGTCTGTTATCGAATTGGCAAAGAATCTAGGGGTTGCCTTTGGGGGCATGGCCATCCTGCTCGCCGTCACCCTACTCTCTGCTAAATACCTGCTACCAAAGCCATTCAACTGGGCAGCCCGCTCTCCCGATACCGTCTTCATCTGGGCGCTCTGCTGGTGTTTCCTTATCGTCCTTCTTGCTCATCAGTTTCACCTCTCGGTCGAAATCGGCGCCTTCCTGGCCGGTATCGCCATCGCGCAACTCCCCATCCATGCCGACCTGCATCGACGCCTTCACCCGTTGATGACCTTTTTCATCGCGGTCTTTTTGGTCACACTCGGAATTAAAATGGAGCTCGGTGAATTTGCGGCGATCTGGCCAACAGCACTCGGGCTCAGTGCCTTTGTCCTCATCGTCAAACCAATCATTATTTTCAGTATTCTTGCGCGGATGAAATTCAGCGAATACACTGCTTTTCAATCTGCGATCGCAGCGGGTCAAGTCAGCGAGTTTGCTTTTATTCTGCTCGCGCTCGGAGCCAGCACCGGGCTGATTGGTGGCACTATCGTTGCACTCGGAGGGCTCGTTGGAGTCACCACAATCGCGGTTTCGTCGTATTTAATTATTTACAGTGAAGCACTTTATAAGCGGGTCCGAAAAACCGGTATTCTGAAATTACTTCGCGCCAAACAAGAAGCCGACCACGAAACGAGCAAAGAACGCTCAGGGCACGTCATAGTCATCGGGATGAATGCCATGGGTAGAGAGATCGTGCAGCAACTCGCCCTGCGCGGTGAGCGCGTTCTCGCGATCGATACCGACCCAAAAAAATTGGAAGGGCTGGGCAGCGCAGATACTTTGATCGGCAATGTCGAATATGAGTCGGTGGTCGAAGAAACCGGACTACGCCATGCTCGCCTCGTTGTATCCGCCTTACAAATCGAAGATACGAACCACTTGCTCGCTTACCGTTGCCGCTCTGCCGAAGTGCCCTGCGCGATCCATGCCTTCGACGTTTCCGTCGTCGCCGATTTGCTCGAACTGGATACCGCATACTTACTGATGCCTGCTGTCGATGGGGCCGTTGAACAAAAACTCCTTATGGAAAGAGAAGGAATTCTGTGAACGTCGAGCATTCGAATCAATACGCTGGCAACGTGGCGTCTCAGCTTGCTGAGGCTTTCATTAGCCCGGGCGAACCATCATGCGCCTGTAAGCAGGCAGGCGACGAAAGGCAATCCGTATGACCGGGTTTGCTATATTACTCGTTGCAGCTGCGCTCGCATTTGGAATCTCCAAACTGCTGCGACTGCCTCCGATCCCGCTCCTGATGCTTTCCGGAGTGGGCTTACGAGCGCTCGCCGATCAATTAGCTTTGGAAGTCCCTGAGGACCTAATCAAGCAAATGATCGAAATCGGCCTAGCGGTATTAGTTTTCACAGCAGGCGTCGATCTGAGCCCGCGGCGGATGCTGGGCCGCACACGGGCCATCATAATCGTAGCAGTAACACAGTTTTTTGCGCTCGGTGGCGCCGGCGTATTCACAGCGATCTACTTAGGCTATGATCTGACGACTTCGCTTTATTTGGGATGCGCACTCTCCGCCAGTTCGACGCTTGTAGTGGTTCGTCACTTACAAACGAGGCGGCAGATGTTTGAGCCTTTCGGTCGACTTGTTCTAGGAGTTCTTCTCTTGCAAGATGTGTTTATCATTCTCGTTATGGTCGCCCTGCTGAAAGCGCCCGAAGGTTGGCTGGTCAGTTTAATCGGTATTTCAAGAGCGCTTGCCTTGGGCGCACTCGCTGTGGTCTTGCACAAATGGACCGTCCCCTACGTCGCGAAAAAGCTTAAGTTGGACGATGAAGAGCTTATGCTTGGATCACTCGGATTGCTCTTCGCGTTCTCCGGGCTCGCTTACCTCTTCGAACTTCCGTTCCTTGTCGGCGCATTCTTTGCCGGCTTCGCCCTATCGGCCTTCCCAATGAATGGACTGGTTCGTGGCATGCTTGGCTCGCTTTCAGGCTTTTTCCTCGCGCTCTTCTTCATTTGTATCGGTGCGGTGCTCACAATGCCTTCCAGCGAGATGCTGCTTCATAGCCTCATTTTTATTGCTGTCCTCATTACGGTAACCGTCGTGCTGGTCTCCATCGTGGCAGAGTATGTGGGCTTCTCCACGAGAGCTGCGATTGAAACGGGCATTCTGCTATCGCAGACCAGTGAGTTCTCGCTCCTGCTCGCGCTCACAGGGGTCGCTTCAGGTCAAATAAGCGCGGAGCTCTTTTCCATGATAGCGCTCATAACCGTGAGCACGATGACGCTAACGCCCTTTATCTCTAAAGATAAAGTAGCATGGTCATTAATGAAACTGCATCCCCGCTATCGGCGCGGAGAGACCAAGTGCGAAAATCTAAGCAACCACGCAGTCATGCTGGGCTATGGTCGCGCTGGCGCCCGCACACTTAAAGCGCTCAACGATGCTGGCTTGCAGGCTATTGTCATCGACGATGATGCAGCGGTTATCCGCAGGTTGATTACTCAGAAAGTCCCCTGCATCCAAGGTGATGGCTCTGATGAACGCACGCTACTTCGTGCGAACTGTCGCGAGGCCAAAGTAGTGCTCTGCTCAATGCGCCGCACACGCGACGCACAAATTGCCCTCGAACATCTGAAAGAACATCCCACAAAAGTGCTCGTCAGAACTTTCGAAGCCGATGAAACCGAACTGGTGCTCGCCTTCGGCGGGATCCCTGTCCAAACCGCCCACGCATCCTCGAAGACCTTCCTCCATTGGGTAGAGCTAAATTTGAAAGCGACCTCCGAAATCTAAATTATTATGGCTAATGTTTGTATCTACTGTGGGGCCAACCCAGGAAATGATCCTGCTTACGCAGTAGCCGCCCGAACACTGGGTAGCTACCTCGCTAAACATGGGCACACCCTCGTATACGGGGGTGGCAATGTCGGGCTCATGGGCATCACTGCGGATGCGGCGCTTGCTGCCGGCGGTAACGTGATCGGTGTGATCACTGAACACCTCGTTCAAATGGAAGTCGTCCACCGCGGACTGAGCGAGCTTTTCATCGTCGATACCATGCACACCCGCAAAGCAAAAATGGCCGAGCTGGCTGACTGCTTCATCGCACTACCTGGCGGCGTCGGCACGCTTGAGGAAATTATAGAAGTCTTCGTGTGGACCCAGCTCGATATCCACCGGAAGGCCTGCGGCTTCCTCAATATCAACGGTTACTATCGCGGTATGCTTCAACTCCTTGAAGACATGGTCGGCTCCGGATTTTTGAAAGCGACCCAAATGCAACAAATCGAATTTGGAAAAGAATCCGCCGAACTTGTAGAACGCTTACTTGCGGTCAAGATCGTCCCAATCGACAAACGACTAGATCGACCTTGATTCGAGACCTCTGGCACCCAAACTGCTTTATTAGATCATGCACAAACACACACGCTTCATCCTTTTTCTGACTTTTGCGCTTTGTGGGCACTCGCTCGCGGTGGATATTATTAAACCGAAAGTGGTCATAATTACGATGTATGAAATCGGTGAATACACGGACGATGCTCCAGGGGAATTTCAATTCTGGGTCGAACGCGAAAATCTGGATAAAGTGATTTCTTTTGAAATGGGACCACACGACCTGCGCATGAACGATCAAGGATTGATGGGCATTTGCACGGGAGCAGGGGTCACGAATTCTGCAATCGTCATCGCGGCACTCGGCCTCGATCCGCGCTTCGATTTCTCACAAACTTACTTTATTGTTTCGGGCATTGCCGGGGGTGATCCACAGGATATATCGATTGGTGGGGCGGCTTGGGCGCGCTGGGTGGTCGATGGCGACATGACGCGTTCAATCGATTCGCGCGAGGCCCCGGAAGACTGGCCATACGGTTTGTTTCCATCCGATGGCTTGCGGCCAAACGACCGTAGTGACGGCTATACATTTCCCAACATGTCTTTTCAACTGAATCCGGGCTTAGTCCAGTGGGCTTACGATATCAGCAAAGACGTCGCACTAACCGAGCATCCAGAGGTCATCTCAGTGCGCGAATTATACAAGGGCTCCCCGGCGGCGATTGCCCCGCCTAAAGTTATTTTGGGCGAAAGCCTCGGCTCGAATGCCTACTGGCACGGGGAAATTCTCAATGAATGGGCCAACGATTGGGTAAAATTATACACTGGCGGAGAAGGAAATTTCGTCATGACGAATGTAGAAGACAACGGAACGCTTCGCGCGCTCTATCGGCTCGCTGATACGGGATATCTCGATAAGGACCGTATCCTTGTCCTTCGCTCGGCAAGCAATTTCACGCACCCCCCTAAAGGCGAAACCGCGGTCTGGACCTTAACTGCACCCTATCCTGTAAATGGACTGACCGCTCTCGAGTCATGCTACCGGGTGCCTGCACCCGTCGTGCATGCATTGTTAGACGGATGGGAGACTTACGCAGAAACACCCCCGAGTGAAACTCCATCATGGTAATTGCACTTGGTTGAACCAAGCGTCTGGTGCCAAAAAGTAAGGTCGTTCAGAATCAGGAAAACTGAACATCACACACCGCACTTCGGCTAACGCGTGCAGTTCAGCCACAGAAATGCTTTCGAGCTCATCCAACAGCGCCTTCGTGATAGGCACGGCCCATAGTGGCTTCGGTATAAGATAAACCTCCTGAATGCCGGAAAAGTGCTTCGTCCAATCGCTAATAAGTAGCCACAGCCCTAGACGCGCATTCGCGGCAAAGCTTTCGTGCAGCAGCGGCCTAACTCCCGACTCCACCGCTTCAAATAAACAACCATAGATTAATTGCCGCACTTGAATCACTTCGATAGCGTAATGTTCTTTCAGATGCTCCTTGGTTTCGCTACGTTCGGTTAACACGAACTGGTGTGAACACATTCGATCCAGCTTTCGCTGCCAATTATCCCGAGGATCTGGACCTGGATACTGCCAACCATCCGCAGTTTTCACCGCCAGATAGAACTTCACGGCGAGTTCAAGATGTATGTAACACTCTGCTGACGTGTCCCAAAGGATATAATCCAACTCTCCTAGTGTTCGCCCACTCGAATCAATGACCTGAACCCCACGAGCGATCAGATCGTAACGCAGTGATTCATTCAATATCACGGCCAGTGCATCTTCGTATAAATGCCCCAGTTTTTGATCGACCTTAAGTGCCTCAAAATGCGTTGGTAGCAAAAGACCCGCGCGGTCGAGCTGACTTGCTTGCGGCAGGTCACCCACAAGAAGCTCGGAATGCATAAGACTTTCCAAGATGTGAGCCGTGATCATGGGATAAAGCTACATGCATTATTCAACATTTAAAGTTGAACCTTCGAAATTCTAGATTCCTTAAGCCTCGTGATGCTTCTTTACCATACGGTAAAAATCCTGAAAGAGTGGATCGGCATCGTTCGGCCCCGGAGCCGCTTCGGGATGGTATTGAACAGAAAAGACTGGTTTATCCTTCATTCGAAGACCTTCAACCGTGTCGTCATTCAAATTCACTTCCGTGACGATCGCTCCGACTCGCTCCAATTCTTCGCGAGTCGATGCGAACCCGTGATTCTGGGCGGTGATTGAGACCTTACCCGTCTCCAGGTTCTTGACTGGCTGATTGCCTCCACGGTGCCCGAACTTGAGCTTAAAAGTTTTAGCGCCAAGCGCGTGTGTAATAATCTGGTGCCCAAGGCAGATGCCAAAAGTCGGGTAATCTTCGATCAAATTTTTGACCGTTTTGTGCGCATAATCAACTGCCGCCGGGTCGCCAGGACCATTTGAAAGGAAAACCGCATGCGGATTGAACTCGCGGATTTCCTCTGCACTGGCCGTCGCGGGGAAAACATGCACGTCAAATCCATGGTGCTGCAACTTGCGGTAGATGGAGAACTTCGCACCGAAATCAATCGCAGCCACCTTAAACCGAGAAAACTTGGAAGTGTCTTCTCGGAGCAAAGTTGTTCCGGGGACCGTAAAGGGAGTCGACTGCAACTGCTCGGGATCCCAGTGATATGCTTCCTTTGCAGTCACTTCCTTAACGAAATCCACACCGATCAAGCCACCGAACTCTTTGGCCATTTTGATCGCTTCCTCATCGCTTAAATCTTCAGTGCTGATGCACGCTTTCAAGGCACCACTTACGCGAAGTTTCTTCGTAATCGCGCGTGTATCGACGCCTTCGACTCCGGGAATCCCAGCTTCTTTTAAAAAATCTTGGATTGATTGATGACTGCGCCAATTACTGGTGTTTGGACTGACTTCTCTCACAATAAAGCCTTTCACTTTGGCTCCATCCGATTCCATGTCCTCTTTAGAAATTCCATAATTTCCAATCTGGACGGCTGTCATCGTGACAATTTGCGAAAAATAAGACGGATCCGTCAGAATTTCCTGATACCCTGTCATACTCGTGTTAAAGCAAGCTTCACCGACATTGGTTGCGGTCGCACCAAAAGCGCGTCCGCGAAAAACTGTGCCATCTTCAAAAGCGACGATTCCTGATTGAATGCTAGATCCCATATTGAAAAAGCAGCAAAAAGAGAATCACAGGGCATGCAAATCAAAAGCATGCAGTCTGGGCAACTTCCGCAAAAAGCGACGCTCCTATCGATCGTTCTTAGTCGATTCGTAAAAGCGACACTTTAGCAGGAAACGTCACTCACGACTGATTCTTTAACCGCCCGAGGAGAATCCCGCCTAAGACAGCTAAGCCACCACATAGCCCAACAAACCAAT
>Ga0307966_1001439_pt1 | contig 18786 bp, 21 predicted proteins | sample OrgLakmetagen646_FD_203141 | JGI IMG/M metagenome (GOLD analysis project Ga0307966, IMG submission 203141) | Saline water microbial communities from Organic Lake, Antarctica - #646 | ecosystem: Environmental > Aquatic > Non-marine Saline and Alkaline > Saline | place: Antarctica: Organic Lake... | reverse complement strand
TGGACCGCTAATTGGTTTCAGTGTCTTGACTCCACGGGGCGCCAAAAATAGTGGACCGTCTCCCACCTGCACTCCGCTAACTCCACCCTCTCAATCCCTTGAGGCAACCCTGCAGAGGGGGAGCGGGGTCATAAGTGGGTTGGAAGATCGTAGCAAGACCTTACTCATCGACCTTACCAGGATCTCTGAGAGGACGCAGCAGCTGGAGGGCGGCATGCAGAAGGTCGACGATGAAATTGAGGATGAGGTGAGGTTGTGTCTGGTTTTGGGGAGCTGGGTGGTGGTGCTGATTAGAGCAAAACGATTGAATGCAGGGACCTTCACACAGCTGCTGCAACTGACGTGCTGGCATACAAACTGGTGATTTGTCTGCAGTGGCGTGCGTTCATGGACAAAGCTGCTCAACGCACCGCCACAACCATTCCAAGAATCCAAGAAATTGAGAGCTTGATCCGCCGCTCCATTGAGCTAACTAACTCAAATGACCTGGACAAGCTGGCTGCTTTGCAAGAGTGAGTGTGTGATGGACATTTTTTTATATTTGTCCCTTGCTGAACACTTACAGATCTTACATTACGGTCCAGAATTTGGTACATTTCTTTCCTGGCGCAACATTTGATTTGACACGTAGGTTTGCATTGCACAACCACAACACAATAATGTGCAGTAAAGTTACGTTACTACGGTTATAGTGTACATTACATTATTACTGAAGTAACAATGAAGTGAAGCAAGTTCAAGCAATTGCGTTTGTTGTGACCTACAGGGGGGGGTCACAGGACATGGACCTAGATGCAACATTCAAGCTTGGCTACAAAGTCCCTGTAAACGTTGAAGAAAAAATGGACACAGATGGCAAAACCGCTGAAGCACAATGTGTTGACACTGTAAGAGGCGGCGACGACACACGCTTTTCATTCAGCGTCCCTTGGCAACCTGGTGCAGATGACCAACAGCAGACAGGTGACATATCCTGGGATGAGCAGCGGAAAAGAAAGCAGACGCGCATTGCTTATTGTCGGTCAGATTATGCCTTTGTCTACTCGTGCATTCACACGTTAGCTTTGTGAGAGGTGATTAAAAGTCTGTCGACGTGAGCATGAATGATTGCAGATCCTAGCCAATGCTGATGATGAAGTATGTATGTATGCTTAAACGCCACACATACACCTACACACTCCTTACACACACAGGCGCCCAAGAACCAAGTGGTTCGGACATTGATTTAAGCGGGAGCAACCATGAATTTTCCTCCAGAAAACTCCTTGCTCGGGACAGCTGGCAGGGCTACCCACTGGTATGTGTGTATGATGATATATATATTGTATCTCTTTGTGTGCACCTGACAGCCTATGTGCACATTATCCGCCATTGTGCTCTAGGAAAATGAACTAATTTGCCCACAGGATGAGCTGACTGATTGAGGGCAACTGTGAAAATCGACCACTTGTGTTTGCTTCTTGCAGTTAGGGGATGGTGACAAACTGGCAGAGCGAACAAACACTGGGACAGATGGCAAGTATGGCCTTCGCCGGGTCGTGGGACTCAAACACAACCAGGTGCTTACTGCTTATTCCCCAGAGTGTTTTCCCTTCACATGATGCCAAGTTTGTCTGGATGTAGAAACTGCCCAATAACGTAATATCGCTCCAGTAAGCAATCACATTGTTGCACCTACAGGTATTAACTGGGGGGCTCATGCACCAGCAGAGGAGACACCCCACATCCATGCAGCCTGGAGGTGATCGATACTCGGCTGTGTGTCGTCAAGGTAAGCACCTCTTAACCTTTTGCAACACCCGCTTAGAATATGAGATGCAAGTAATTATCTCTTCTGCTTTATTGTTAGTTTTTGTTGAAGTCATAACAAGGTACTATTAAAGGCGTGAGAATGAGTCTCCATGTATTCCATGTGTCCTCTGCAACTTGCACACCGAGGCTAGACATTGCGGGTTTTGAATCGCTCACTTGCTGCAAGCTGTGTAAATGCCGAATGCTGGTTTTCCATTCCCTAATTTTATTATATATAGGTAATTGCAAAGGGGGCTGTCTGGGCAACCGTCCTGCAATGTAGCTGTTTTTGCATTCAGCAGGCAACCATGGTCACGCCACTCTATCAAAGTGGGACCAATTTAGCGTAAGAGCAAACTGGTGTCATGCTACAGAGCATTGCTCACATTGAATAAGTTGCACTATGTACTATGACAGAACTGCATGCATACTTAGGCACAAATTCCCCAGTACCTGCTTTCCACAGGAAAGTTGCAGAGGATTTCACTGCCAAATTCCATGCCTGAAAGATTACAGGAATACAGCAGCGCTGGTTGGATAGGTAGAAAGCTTTCAGTTTGGGGTTTGTCATTCACAGGGATGTCCTCTTCCCGAACATTAATCCTATTTGACTAGCATCTTCTGTGCTGACAAATTGCAGGTGGCCTTGCTATGGCTCTGGCCAGTGAATGCGGTCTCTTGAGAACCGACACCCTTGCTACAAATATTAATTCTTTTTGACCAGCATCTTCTGTGCTAATAAACTACAGGTGGCCTTGCTATGGCTCTGGCCAGTGAATGCGGTCTCTTGAGAACCGACACCCTTGCTACAAACCTGCTGGCAGCAGAGGCAGCAAAGGCAGCGGATGATGCTGAAGCAAGAGCGCGTGGAGATGAGTTGAGGCAGCAAACGGGATTTCCGTGGATAGGAGTGGTGGGTTTTTTACTGTCTGATCATCAATCATGGAGAGACGACGTAACTGGCACAACAGCACGAGAATGTTGGAGAGCCTGGAACCCCAGCAGCATTAGTAATGCTATTTGCGTGCACAAGATGTGTAAACACTCTGCTCTTTTGTATACGGTTCCAGTAGACACTTTATAGAACCAGATGACTAAATAAGCGCCAAACTGCCATCGACGTATCTGCTTGTGCAGGATCCTGCTTTTTTGCCCTCCTCTGGCCAATTCAATCCCCAGGTAAGCAGGGCTCATCGTTACAGAAGGTTATCACACAGACCTTGATGCTGGAGGTGCTGGTTCAGCTGCATCATTGTGGGAACCTGATCAGACGAGCGTCAGATTACAGGTTCACAATTGCATCTCAGACCTTACTCGTTTCCAACTGCTACTTGCACCTAAAAGGTGGCGCAAAGACCAGACGACTGGTACAACACAAGCTCGCAGCTCAACGGGAGAGGTGTGCCTTTTGGCTTCGCCCCCAGGGAAATACCAGGTTAGTGACTGCAGCAGGATTAGAAAATGATACTACGGTCTTCCTTTCATCTGGCAACAGGCACGCCTAAGGCGATTCATATTGGCCGAGGTAAAAGGATATGTTAGAGCAGAAGAGCGATATATGAAATGTGTTGTGAGGTATGTGCCCTTGATGCTATTAAGCAGTGTCCTTGAGCAGCAAGAAGTCAACGAGTCTGCCTAGCTTGAAAAATCTCGACAAGCCTGCAGTGCTACGTTGTGATCCAAAACTGTTGTGTAACTTTGGTGGCAAATTATTGTTGGAGTCTTTTTGGGCTTTGTCTCAGATAACTTGCTGCCCTTGTTGCAAAAGAAATGTCTTCATTTTTTGGTAAAGCCCCCCTTGTGGGGGCGTGAGCCCCTAGTGTTGACTACTTCCCACAAAACTTCACACAAGCCTCCCCACCCAGGGCACCTCCTGACCTGAGGCTTTGGCTGTCTCCTTAAAATAAGTTCTCTGGAAGGCATTCGTGATTAATAGGATGGGGGGTGGCAGGTTGGGCTGCAGGAAACATGCGTCCACGACATTCTGAGAGCAAGTTCTGGCCAGAATTATCCAGGGCACCTCCCGGGCTGAGTCTCGACATAGGCTCTTAACCAAAACCTTTACTGGGGAGAAAATGTTGTGGGCCCTGAGCTGCAGTATGTAAAGTTTAAGAACAAAATTGCAGTATGTATGGAAGCTCTAGGAAGCTGCCCAGAATTCCTCAACCAAGCCCCCGGACCACTTCAGCACACTTTCCTGGCTGCGTTTGCTCTGTCAAGGGCCCGGGACTGTCCATGCAAGCATGACTTTCTGAGTTTGGGTTCAATTAATGCTAATTTTGATGGGCGATATAGTTTTAGTAGTTTAGCCAGATGCTCATGACGCGTGAAAGTCTGCCATGCGACCCTTGAAGAATGCAGTGGGTCTGAGAAATTGTGGCCAGCCCCGGCACAAACACCATTCCTGTCCTCTTAGCAGCAGCACATCCTCACGCTTACTTCAACAAAGTTCGCTCCCTTGCCATGCACACCACTGCAGAGTCTGTGCAGGCAGCAAGGCACACACACACACGAGTGCACACACACGGGCGTGCTCACACGGACGCGCACACACATGCACACATGCACACACACACACACACACGTATACAAGGTTAACAAGGAAAAGGCTTTCAGATGGCTGACTGCTTGCCTGTTCATAAAGTAAAATATGTTTATGAAGACTGGACGGAGTTTGTTGTTTTCCTGATAAAAAAAAGCAGACACGTCCTGGGATCCTGCCTGTAAAAATAAGCGCGTATATCCTGCGGAGAGAAATCATGTGAGGGTGCGTGCAGTGGAAGAGAACACACACATATACATATGTACAATCAAATACAATACACACGCTCACGCACACACATACATACACAAACATGCGTGAATACACACAGGCACGCACACACATACACACATGCACACATGCACACATGCACATGCATGCACACGTTGCATTGATAAGTAATGATGGGCTTGGCAACTTTTCGGCATCGCTAGCAACGGTCCCCCACTTGTCTCAGCGTGGACCAATTACAGAGCATCCCAATAGACAAGGCCAGCTATTCTAAGTTTCGCAAGCAAATCTTGCAGCTGAGCCTGCACATTGCAGAATCCCAGCAATGACAGTCAGCCTCCAAACCTGAGAATGTATCATGATGTCCAACGTCCCCCCTTGCCCCGACATTTTCCACGCATCAGGTCTGCCTGTTGGCTATCCTCTTATCCTGGACATTAATCTGGGAAACAGAAGATCAAGAGAGACCCTTAAATACATGGAAGAGGGATACTATTTTGATAGGCAGGCCACAACCACTTTCCAGGTATGCCCAAGCTTAGTGTGTGTCGTGCAATAGGCAGTGCTGCCCGTGATTTCCCTCTGCAGACACATACAATGCATCAATACAAAGCCTCTGTACATGTTCCTGTGCCATTTTCAGCCTGTATGCAATGTCTAGTCCCTGATGTTTTGGTTCTAGGTCACCATACATCTGAAGTATCGGCGATGTGTCTATACTCATGGGTGTGTTCTTTTTTGAAGCCTATTTTGCACAGCTAAAGTTGCCATCATCTGCGTGCGCCCTTGCAGTTTAAACTAGCAACGTACAACGTGGACAGGCAGCTGTACGGTCTGTGCATCATGGATGCTGAATGGGATGATGCAGGAAGAGTGCATGTCCGGTTTAACCTTCAGGTGACCATCTGGGGGAGAGGATGTTTATGATGCCTTGGGTTGCTCTAAAAGAATATGGACGCTCCTTCACATAGACACAGCTCTAAAATAGAATATATTTATTGTAGTAATTGTAGTTCTGATTATGTAGCAGTGGCATAATTGATATTTCCCAGCAACACTATTAACTGTGAACTGTAAGCAACAGACTGTACCTCCTCTAGTAAAAGTAAGTTTATACGCTGCAGGGGACGGGGGCATTTTTTGCTAACTGTTCACCCTAACCATTGTTCTATTTTACAACAGGCGCTGGAATACAGGGACTATACAGTGGAGGGCTTGAGATCAGAAGGCATGCCCAGTCGCCTTGCAGCAGACATAGTGCTCCTTGCCCTTGTGGTTGCATACTGCTTCTTCTCCATGAAGGACATATTGCATTCAATGAGGGTGAGTCCGCCTTTCATTTCATATCAGGAGAAACGCTTTGATAAACAGTCAAATAAGCTAGTCTCGACGCCTAACGCCAATGAACGTCAATGAACGTCAATGGAGAAAAATATTGAAATGGGAAGCCGTTTGGTGGCAGGCAGTGCCTGAAGCTTGCCCCTAACAAGGTTTTTTTGAAGCCTTAGCAAAGAACGCTGATGGAGAAGAATATTGAAATGGGAAGCCATTTGGTGGCAGGCAGTGCCTGAAGCTTGCCCCTAACGAGGTTTTTTGGAAGCCCTAGCGAAGAACGCTGATGGAGAAAATTGTTCAAATGGGAAGCCGTTTGGTGGCAGGCAGTGCCTGAAGCTTGCCCCTAACAAGGTTTTTTTGAAGCCTTAGCAAAGAAGAAAGCGTCTGGCTTTAATAAGTGTGCAGCACAGTTGACACAGGACATGCAGGGGAATTGTATTTTGCTCTCTGTGAGCAAGGGGCTCTGGTGTGTGAATGTTTTACTCTGTGAGCAAGGGGCTCTGGTGTGTGAATGTTTTACTCTGTGAGCAAGGGGCTCTGGTTTGTGAGTGTTTTGCTCTGTGAGCAAGGGGCTCAGGTGTGTGAATGTTTTGCTCTGTGAGCAAGGGGCTCTGGTGTGTGAATGTTTTACTCTGTGAGCAAGGGGCTCTGGTGTGTGAATGTTTTGCTCTGTGAGCAAGGGGCTCAGGTGTGTGAATGTTTTGCTCTGTGAGCAAGGGGCTCTGGTGTGTGAATGTTTTACTCTGTGAGCAAGGGGCTCTGGTGTGTGAATGAAGTACGTGTTGCTGCATACACTGAAGAGGCGGTGTGGATGAGTCATAAAGCTTTTGTAAGAATTGGTACCAAGTATGAAAATACGTGTGCTGATTCTTCATTACATTTGGCTGGTTCTCAAGCCAGATGTTCGAACAAGAGCATGCGGTTGTCCCACAGGTTCTCATATAGTTTGGAAGGTATTGTCTGTTGCATTTATTTCAAGTGCTGTCATCTGTGTGGTCCTTCTTGCTGCAGCGTGCTGGAATTTCTGTGGTCCTGCTCGTTGCAGAGAGTGCCTGAGCTGTCTTTTGTGCTGTGCCTTTGAGCATGTGCACCAACTTGAAAAAGCCAAGACAGTTGATGTTTTTGGGCAACTGCCTTTTACTCAGGCTCAAAATCGGCGCCAGAGACTCTGGGAGCAGCTGCACAAGACGCACAAGAACAAGAGAGATACAAGCTCTTCACATGGAAGCATGGCTTTGTCAAGGGGCAGCATGTTGCAATACAGGTAAGGGAAGACTTGCACACTAGGAACGCACCAACAGCTTTAATAAAAGACATTTGGGACATTCATGCCTTACCATTGCACCCCTATCCGAACTTTTGCCTGCTAATACTCAAGAAGCCACTCCGTATTCTTTGTTGTTTTTTTCTTGCAGCTCCCACCCACCTCCTCTCCCACCAGTTGCCTTTCACAGTCCTGCCTCACAACCCAATCTCCTCCCTGATGCATCCACGGACATCCCCACCAACAGCAGCAGCCTGATGCCACCTTCTCGTGCCAACTGGAACAAGAGGACACAAGATGTGGCTTCTCCCTCCCTCCCTAACCTAGCCACCTCAGCTGCTCTGTCCAACACACCCATCCAACCATCTAACAGTTTCAGCAACCTGGACACACTGCTGCGTGAGGCAAGCTTTTTGAACAGCCCTGGAGCCCCATCACGCCCGTCCCTCTCTCCGTCCAAGCCCCTTGTGTCTCCTTCCAGTGCCCCCCTCTCACAGCTGCCTCCAATGCTACGCACACAGCGTGCTAGGACCCTCAAAGGAGCCCCTACTCCTCCCCTGCCTCCTATGATCAGGGTCTCCAAGCAAACAGCTGTACTTCCACACCTCCCTCAGCCCTCAGCCCTGCATTTGCACACCACTGCAACTGGACCTGTGGCTGAGGGGGTGCATGGCTCCCACGACGAGGCTGGCATCATGTTCTCACCTGCCCATGGTGGGCCGCTGTCTGAAGGGGCTAGCAGCAGTGGTCTGTTCCCTTGGTCCCCCACCTGGCAAGGCACCACTTGCAGCCCCATGTCAGAAGGCTACAGCCCTTTCCGACACTCTGTCAGTGGGCTGAGCACTTCTGAACGTCCTCCTTCTGGCCCTCACACACGGTACCGCCGCTCTGCCAGTGGTACCATTTTCACCCTCCATGGCATTGCTGATGGTAACCCCGTTCTTCAGGTGTCACAGAGCCAGCAACTTGGACCACCAGACGTTGTGTGGCGTCCGCTCGAAATTCAGGTACACACCAACACAGGGTAAGACTGCAGAAGGGCATAGGTACATTCAAAATGTTGCTGGAAAGGCATTCTGGCAGCTTTCCTATTAATGCGATTCATGTAAAAACATGCCTGAAGTTGTTTCTTCATCCACACAACTGGATTTAGTGTTGAAGGGCAGATTGGTTGAAACCCACACTTATAGGCTTCTTCCTTCAAAGAAAGACACTTGTGATGTAGCAGATGTTATTCGCGACATGTATGCAACTTTGCTCATACATTTAGGCTCAGCCTCCACCGGTTTACTTGACCATCAGTCCCAGCACAGCCCAGATGAATTTTGCTGGACCAGTAGCTGAGGGCAGTAAGGCTTTGGCCCAACATGAAGAGTCTAGCTCAGAGGATGATGCCTGGTTCAGTGATGAATCTGGTGGGTAATTATCATTTCTCCTCTTGCCCAGAAAGGCAATGGTTATAGCTTAAGTTCACACTTAAGTCTTGTTGCAAACCGGCATGATTTAGAGAAGGCTCTATGTGCTGCAAAATCACCGCTGTTGCTTCTCCTCTTTCACCTATTGAGCGCTAACAATGATTCCCTTTTTTTGCACCAATGTGCAGATTTGTATAACGATGCACGCGTGGACGATCACCCTATTCCTCGCAACCGGCAGCGGAACATTACGTATACAAAGCAAACAGCACAGGTATATAAGGCAGAAAGAGCGTGGTGCAAATTGCTCTCGTGAGAAGGCCGTGGTTTGCTGAGCTTACAGTTGTACCTTGAACGAATGTCATGTATTTCCTGCAACTCCCTCCTCTGCATTTTGTTGCCGCAGATCAGTGCAGCTGACAAGAAAGTGGCAGCGGCTGCAGCAGCAATGCTCATGAAGCACCCAGATGGCGGGGACAGTAGTCTTGCAAGGGACGATGCAGAGGAGATAGGCAATGAGGGTGTGGACAAGGATCTCGAGGGGCAGGAAGGTTTGTGCTACTTTAACAAAAGCATGGGCGTTGGTTGTCTTTCTATTGCACTTGTTGCTGAACGAGGAGTCGTGGAGCCGCAAGGGAAGCCAATGAGGATGTATAGTCCATGTAACATGTAAAATATGTAAAATATCCATGTAACATGTAACATGTAAAATATGTAAAATATCCATGTAACATGTAGACTTGTAAAATATGTAAAACATGTAACATGATGTATAGTCCATGTAACAGTTGATTACCTCGAAACACGTGCTTTGTGGCTAAACAGGTTGCAGTTTCTGCTCATCATACCAGTGCTCATCACACCAGTGTACACTCCCATGCCTCTGTTTTCCAAATAACACACCTGCTCAGTGGAAGTTGTCGGCTCTTTTCACCAGGCCCTTGGCAACGTGTTGCTCTTTTGACTAGGTCCTCTGTTTCCCTTTTTTCACCAGGTCCTCGGCAGCATGGTGCACGGCGCCACACATTGGAAGCACCACCACGTGTTTTCCGTGGCAGGGCAACACGACAGTGAGTGGCACAGGCCGGTATAGGCGAGGATCAGGCAGGAGGATAGTCGTTTTGATAGTTAGGCAAGGATCAGGAAGGAGGAATGGTCATTGATATATAGAGGCAAAAATCAGGCAGGAGGAATGGTTGATATATTGGCAAGGATCAGGAAGAAGGAATGGTTGATATATAGGCAAGGATCAGGAAGAAGGAATGGTCATTGATATATAGAGGCAAGGATCAGGCAGAAGGAATGGTCATAGAAGATGGTGTCAAAGCAGCAAGCATTTTGCAGGAGAAGAGGAGGAAAACTGCGTTGGCACTGACATTTACTCCCCACACTAAATTTAAATTTGGAAGCCACTTTGGTATTGGATACTACCGTTCTAGTGCAAGCAACCCCCTAGTTTAAAACAAAACCTACTGCTTGATTCTGCCCTAGTACTGTGTCCTGCTCCCCTTCAAAGGCCCACTTTTGTACTTAGTTACAAAGCAGACTCTGTGGGTTTCAAGCTTTACTTGTCCCTTCATAATAAGGTGCCTTAAGCAGCAGCTAGCTAGCAAAATGTCGGTGTGAAAGCTGAGCAGATTATTGCATGACACCGTTGAGCCGATATGTTAATATGTGGAAGCTCAGGAAATGAATGAGTGACATGGATAGGCCATGCGACGGCAAAACCTTGTGACACAGATCCGCAGATGCTCCTTACCGTATAATGCTTGTATCAAACAGCAAGGACCAACACACATCGAACCCACGATTGATTGCAGATGGCTGCTGTATGAGCTGTTCCTGTGCTGTATGATGCTCTCTGCCATAGCACTGATGTTCTACTACGCTCTGCACCTCCAGCCTTCAAGAGCCCCTGTCGAGCGCAGGTGGGTGTGGCGTATGTTCCCCAGTGTCTGGGAGAGGCGCACCTGAGGCAGGATGTGGACTCCTATATAGAAGTGGATCGAGCTCTGAGGGTGACTATGAAGCCAGCCATTGCATTCGTTACTAAGCCATCAAAACACTTGTCCGTTGCTTGTGCGGGCTGCACACCATGTGTTTGTTTAAGGATCTATGACAAGTGGGTCAGGGCCTTACGTCACCCCATACATGAGTTGTAGATGGCCTGCGAGCATCCGACTTAAGCCAGCCAGATTTAGCTTCAGGCCTGCAATCTGCCTTTGTAGCGAACATGGGTAGTGTGTAAAACACAATTTTCTTCTTTGTTTGAGTGCAGGTATGGGGTCTACGATTCTCTGTTCGCGCCGGCAAATCCGTTCATGCTTCAGCACATGGATAATGCTACAGACACTGGCAATGGGCAAAGCAGCAAGTTTCGAATGCCTGGGCAAACTGGGAGGTGGAAGTCTGGATCAGAGTCAGAGGTGGGTGTTAAGACAGAAATTTATCAAAGCAGAGTTCCTTTTCAAATGGTAAATGCACGTTAAAGGTGATTGGTCTCTGAACTACGTATTCATGCAAGCGGTCTCTGAACTACGTATCCACGTATCGGTCTCTGAACTACGTATCGGTCTCTGAACTACGTATTCATGCAAGTGATCGGTCTCTGAACTACGTATTCATCCCTTTTTTGTGAACTCATGTAGCATTCTGACATCTCTTTGTCTCCCAGGCTGGCTTGAGGGATGTGTCTGAAATGTTTTGCACTTTGGACATCATGGAGAAAATAACGGTGGCCTACTCCCTAATCCAGGGTGGAGTGCTTGTGCTGCTAATGATCCGATTCATCATGCTTGCCAGCTTTCAGCCTAAGCTCAGGTAACACCAAATTTGGGCCGCACACGCCTTCGACCACTTTGCATATACATGAAGAATCTCAATTATTGCTGTGATTGTGGCTTGAGTAAATTTTGGCTTGAAACATGCTGGAATCAAAATGTAATTGACGATAACGCCCTCTAAATGTCCTTTGTTTTGACCATATACAGTGTAATTGCTGGCACCTTGGCAGAAGCAAGTGCAAGCATAGCCTACTTCATCACTGTGCTGATCGTGGTAAGTGCATGGCTTGTAAGTGGTCCTCTGCTAACTACCTATGTGAAGGAGTTGCATAAGGCTCCATTTTTTGTGTCCAATGTGCTATACTTTGTAGCCTCTTTTTCTGTGATAGTGTGTGGAAAGGAAGCATGCATGATGCTAAGTAAGACCTGTGGTTGCTGATTTGCCTTTGCCCTCCTACTTTCCTACGCACAAAGCAATCTGATCTTAATGCCAAGGAGTGTCAACCTTGACCCTGTCATCATGATATGCCCAGCAGTAAACAAGGCTTATTTCACGGTTTATTGCCCCTTACTCCAGGCTGGCGCCATGCTGAGCCTCATGCTAGTCATCGTTTTCGGCCCGTCGTTCTTCCCTATTTCCACCATATCTGGTGCCATGCTTTCCGTGTATCGTGGCGTGTTGACAAGTAAGCCTGGCCTCCTATTAGTTGTTAATATAAAATACATAGCTGTACGAGGTTGATCATGCTTCCTTTTGCTATGCTGTCTCGTTCATTTTGTACTTTCTATTGTTATTTGCTCAGAGGTGGTCATGTGAAATGTGTTAGCTGAAGAAATTAGGAGTCCTGAGGCAGGGTCAAGCCCTTCTTGACTTGTATTGTCCTGAAGCAGCTGCACAGCTCAATGTTGCAGCTGCGCTTTTTGAAATCAAAAAGCAATTGTAAGAGCAATCTTGTCGATATATGACTGTCAAATATCTGACTGTGCATTTAATTTGCGAAAACGGTCACAAACTTCTAAAATAAGTATTGCTGGCCTAATTTTTCTGAAGACTGCCATTTTCTGAAGGCTGCCAGGATTAGGAAAATTCTAACATGTGGTTATAATATAATTGCCTTAAGGTCTTTTTGTGCTTACACGTTTTCTTCATGCATTGCTGTTGCAGGTGGAGACAATTCATATGGTGCTGCACAGGATTTTACAAACTTCATGAGAAAAGAGGCAGACGGTGGTTTGCAGCCTAACCCTGCCATTCAGGCAATCGCGTGGACGATGATCATCATCCGACCTCTCATTTACACATTCCTGTTTGTGATGGTGATGAGCATGCTTGCCTGGCCGTACAGCTACCTCAGAAACGGTGCCAAGTGAGTGTGGTGTGGGCTCGCAGCAAAGCTAAGGCGTGTGTAAGCAGCTGCACTTTATGTCATGAGCAACACAAACCGTTTAGGCTTCAGACTGACCGTACCTTTGGCGAAAACCACATGCTACATTTCAAATTTGTAGGGTTGGCCAGGACCATATATGTACGGTGTATATACGGTGTTTTTGGCAGGGAGATCACCAAATATACGGTCGTATACGGTGCATATATACGGTTCTGGCCAACCCTACAAATTTGAGACAGTGCAAAATAAGTGTGATGTGGGGTTGGACGTATAACGGCACTGGGCTTCAAAGGACGGACTAGTTGCTTCAGCACGACATCTGCCTGCTCTGCTTCTCCGATGAACAAGTTGCAGAAGCAACCATTTCTACGTGCACAACCTTCCGATGCCAATCTTCCACACTACGGTCACATTATGTCGTCGACGTTGATAACAATGCAGGACCGCACCAGGCATCCCACAAGATATGTCAGCGCTTTTGCAGTGGGCCATGGCCATTTGCTCAAAAAAGCAGCCCAACAATCAGCGGCTGGAAAGGCTCGTAGGGCGTCTGTTGGCGAGTGAAGAGAAGTTCACACTGATAGCGTCTGTTGGCGAGTGCAGACAAGTTCACACTGATAGGGTGTTGCATGGTAGGGCGTCTGTTGGCGATTGAAGAGAAGTTTACACTGATAGCGTCTGTTGGCGAGTGAAGAGAAGTTTACACTGAATGGGTGCATGATTGTACGGTTCTTTGCACATTCCTTTGGAGCATAAGGTGGAATGTAGTGCAGAGCAAAGAAAGGGTCGTTATTAGCTGTCTCTCCGTAGCTGCGACCCTTAATGTAACTGCCAAGATTTATCCTGCCACTTCCCCTCATACGCTTAAGGTTGTCATAATAGTGCAGCTGCACAATATTTTTGGTGGTGAAGTAGCGTGACTAACTACCGGCTACCATCACAGGATGCAAAACTCCTGGATCAGGAGGCGGCGACCTACAGTTGTTCCCATTGCTGGACAGCCTGCTAGAAAGCTTGGCTACCCTGATAAGACCAAGGGGCAGGTTGGGCCACCTGCTGCTTTCAGCATTAGGGTAAGTGACTGAACGTTGGACTTTGGTAGACACAGACACCCTCTAAGATGGAATAGATTCAAGGAAGAAGTGTACTTGCCGTTAAGACCTGCTTCTGCAGGCAGCTACTTTTTGTCTTAATTGCAATGAAACAGTGGTATCCTGTCTGTGTAGGCTGCTGGCCAGGTCTATGGCAGCGACAGCTTGGAGGCTGTGTTGCACGCGGTTTCAATGGAAACATCCGCACAGCCAAAGCAGGCAAGTCGTAAGCAGATTGCAGTTACCTGCACCTTGTAGCTTTTGCATTACATGTCCACCGTACGTAGCGCTTGTAAATGCATCATGCCCTCAAAAATAAATGTGATGCATGACATTTTTGTGGGTATGCTTCATCACTCCTTCCTCTGCAGCCAGCTACAGCCCCAAGCCTTGTGAAGCAAGATCTAGGCCTGGAAGGTGCTCTGAAGGGGGTCCTGAGGTCCTCTGCTGTTGTACCTTCAAAACCCGCCGCCAAAGCCACTCACTTTAAGATGGGGGCCAGAGGAGAAATGGTAGCCCTGTCAAAAGGTGTGATTCAAATAATTGGGTGAAATGCAACTGGCACCGTGTCATTGGTGTTGGATCCATTGACTGCTGCACAAGCATGTGCTATTATGTCTTACTTCCTGGCCACAAAGGCAAAGCGCCAATCAAAGGGCTCACCATATCATGAGCATTTGCATGGTTTAAGAACTAGAAATCCTGTGACGCCTTTTTGTTTTAACTTTATTGACAACTGCGACAATCATGCACGTGATATGGATGCATGCAGAACGGAGTAACGAGGCCGGTGACCAGTCTTTAAGAATTGAAGAGGGCGTGTCTTCCACAGAAACAGAAGTTGTGCAGGCGGCCAATGCACGCCTCCTGGCTGTTCTTTCACTGTCTTTGGATCAGGCCAAGATCAGTCGACGCCAGCAGAAAGAGCAAGGCCAATGGTGAGTGGTGTGGTGCCTTAGTTGCGTGCTCAAGCTACTAGATAGATATGTACAGGCAAGGATATAAAGTGGACGACTAAAAATTGGCGAGAGGTTTGTACACGTGAAGCATTCGTTATGTTTGACCAAGGTATAAAGAAGGGAAGACATGTACCAGTCTGATTGTTACTAGGTTTAACAGCACAGACCTGACACAATCTATGCACACTTGACCAGGGCACGTCGCCTGTTTGGCACAACCTCAGCAGATGGCACTGCAGCATCGTACAAGCCAGGCCTTGCTTCCCGTCCCTCCCCGAAGACAGTGTGGCCCTGCAAGGTGTTCCAAGAGGGCGTCATCGGTGGCCGCACGTCAGCAACTTCATTAACCTCCAGCAGTGATCTGACAGCTTCCACACGCTCTAACAACGATACAAAGGAGCAGCAGCAGCAGCAGCAGCAGCAGCAGCCCTTATCTAAACTGAGCACCATCATGGAGGGCGACGCAAACTGCAAGCCTCCCCAGCCATCCCGTCCCTTGGTCCCCAACCAAAAGCAGACCACGTCTGTGAACCCAGCAGCAGGGAAAGAGGCCAACTGGCCGCTATCCCTCTTCAAGCCCCGAGGCGCCGCCGGAGGGAAGTCGGCAGCAAGAACCAGCCAGCTACCCCCTAATATTCCCTCTCCAGGTCGTAGCTCTGCACCATCCATCTCTTGTTCTACGGTCATCGTCCCGCAGCGACTTGTTACCATCGAGCTCCTGGCCACTGCCTGTACGAGGACGGAAGAAATGATAGCCCTTATTCAGCAGCTGCAGGTACATGTTGTGGAGTTGAGCAATCAATGCACAACAGACGTAGTCTTGCTGATAGCCTGCACAGCCCATACTCGTATCATCTGTTTACCCATACATGTGTGCGCTAACATACAAGCTCAATGCGCAACTGTACATACATTCCCACACACTTCAGGCTGCAACCAAGGACACAGCAGACATGGCAGCAGCTGTGGTGCAAATACTCCAGGCAAGAGACAGACGCACCCCTGCGGCCCTAAGGCCGCCCCTCGCCCCCCTCCGGGCTGTGCTCCCGCCTCTCAAAAGCAAGCAGGCCATCTTACCTGCACCCTTACCCCCTCTGTCAGACCCTGTGCTCGTGCTCCCTGACACAATTGAGGAGGAGGCTTTCGAGCGACAACAAGGCACGTGGGCCAGCCCGCTCTCCATCCCCACAGTTCCTCCTCTGTCAGAAGAGCCTCCAAGTTCTGTACCTAAACCGTCACGTGACAACAGCTTCTCCCTACCAGCTCTTCCAGATGCGTCAGCAGAGGCACACCAAGTTGCTGAAAAGGTCCAGAACAAGGCAGGGATGTGGGCTCGTCTGTCTGGGCGGCCTGTGACTCCAGAAGTTCAGCAGGAGAAGGCAGGCGAAGAAGGCATGGAGGTTGAACAGGCTGCTGCCAGTTTCATTCAGGTAATTTGTGCTGCATCATGCGTGTGCACATACATTCTCACCACACTTACAATGCATTTAGATGTTCTGCAGCGGCATTTCAAAGTAGGATTCATCACGAGCCCATCCTGTCAAGTAGTGGGCAAAGTTGGGAGTAAAGGTACACCATCTACGTGCCTACGAGCGCCAACAGCCTCCCAATTTCATCTGAAAATATCCAACAAATGCTCCATTGTGCAGGTGCCCTGTCTTCCAGATGCTGACGTGGGCAGTGGCCGGGATGGAGAAGAGCAGCCTGCTGTTTTTTTGAGCAACCTTTTCTCCAAGAGGGAGGAACGACTGGCAGACTCCTCAAACGATGCTGAGGCTGAGCTAGCTAACCTGTCCGACCTGCGCGCCACGAGCAGCTTCCATTTGCCTGTGGCTGCCACTCAAGTAGCACCAGTCTCATGGGGTGCTGCCGCCATACCTCTGGGAATGCGAGTTCAGGTGTCCACCCATAAAGCAGCCACGCACACGGGAGGCAAGAAGCAGAAGGAACAGAAGGCAGCAGAGGCGTGGGAAGAGGCCCCTCTAGCTCCAGACCATGTCAGCTCAAGCTCTGGCTGGACAGTATCCAGGAAGTCGTTGCCTGTCCCCCAAAACATGGCAGCCAAAGGAAACAGCACCAGCGGTGCTGTTTACGGGGTCCAGGTCAGCAACGGTGGGATGCAAGGCAGTAGCCATGGTGGAGCACGCGGCAAAAAGGTGTGGGGTTTCCTTGAGCAGGACACACTGGGCTCAATCGATCCACCTCAGGCCAACTCGACCCCACCAAGCAAACATTCCCTGAAGTCTTCTTCACGAGGCTCTTCACCTGAAAGTGTGAGGGCCTCGACATCCCACACAGAAGAAGTGGACATCATTGTGCCTAAGCGCCAGAGTGGGTGGGCGGTGAGAAGGCAGCAGCTAATGACGGCACAGGCACGTGCTGAGGCAGAAGCAAAGCAGCTGCAACAGGGTACAGGTGCCCAAGGGGGAAGATGGTTTGCATAGAGGTTTCATGAAGTGACTCACAGGGGAACCAAGGAGTGAGTGTGAGTGGCATTGTTTCTGATCAAGGTGATCCTGTTCAAATGCAGCACTGACACAGAGCGCTGCTGACGCGGCTGCTACATGCATTTCCGGTCATCAAATTATCCTGTTGAGGTAGTTTTAAAGAAGTAAAGTAATGCTTAAAGATTATAAGTCTTGTGCAAATGAAGTCCTCAAGTAAGAAATGGCAACTTGGTTTTGCTAGATGGTCAATGTCTTAATATTGATTAGTGAGTGTGAAAGTACATTGAGCAACCAGATGAAGAGCAGTAATTTTTTCCGTCATCTGTGTATTTTGCCTGTCTTAGACGGGCAGTTTCTACGTCTGCGGTTGGTGAATGAAGCTAAACGTGAACAACTGGAGCATTGATAGCTTTACATGACATGTTAGCATGAATTATATGTATGGCAGCGTTTGAAAAAACACTTGTTTCGTATTAAACAGCATGCGCAGAAATTTGAATTTGACTATTAAATGTGCAATATGTCATTGTGGCAGGCCGTCTAATTGTGGTGCCTTTGGTGATTTGCTATAGTTTGAAGATTTTACTGTGTGGGCTTATTCTGATTTCTGCTCTGAAACTATGGCAATTGGAGCACAAGATATTTTTAATCAAGCAGTTGAGTTAAGTTTTAGATAGTTCTTGACAGTTCCGATTTGTTGTGCCTTCGGTGATTTGCTTTAATTGGAAGGAAGTAAAGGAAGTAAACTCATTTGTGTCACTGCATTTTACTTGTTTCACTGCGTCCTGTGAATCTAAGTGGAACAAGGTATGGCGTTGCTTCTTTAGCAAGTATTATGTATTATGTGGGATTATCCTGATTCCTACATTGAAAAACTGGCAAATGGAGCACAGAGACAATTTACTCAAGCAGCTATGTTGTGTTAAACGACCATCGTTTATTATTCATGTCACATTCATATTTCTGGTGTAATATTAAAGCCTTCAAGCACGGATGGCCACAGCTACAAGCCCGGTACAAGGGTGGAAAGGCCAACATTACGATTGACGACCTTCAGCTATGGGTCTTGTTTGGCTAATTGGCTGCTAACTGGTTTTAACCAGCAACAGATGAATTTATATGCTCAGTTATAAAGAGATAAAGGTATGTGATCTTCTGGGAAAGGAATAAGGTAAGGTAAGGTAAGGTTACATCACTATACATGCCTCAAAGGGCATCTCAGCGGAAGTTTAGAAACTACACCTGGCTAAACAAAAGAAACAGAGGAAACTGATGTATGAAGAAGAGAAAAGTGTATAGAGAAAGAGAACGTTTGTTTTGAAGATGCGCGAAGAGAAATCATCAAGGGAGAACGAGAACAAAGCTGTCGATATGTCTCAGGATGTGTGTGTATAAGAAGCCTCAGTCAGAAACAGGAAACAATAGGCTGAGAGAGCCTCACAAAACCAGGAGTGCCAAGAGAACAAGTGCAGCGGAGCAGAAGAGAGAACAAAGGAGCCCCCAAAAACAGCTCCTCTCTCTCCTCTCTAGCTGCCTACCC
>Ga0307966_1001437_pt1 | contig 18799 bp, 18 predicted proteins | sample OrgLakmetagen646_FD_203141 | JGI IMG/M metagenome (GOLD analysis project Ga0307966, IMG submission 203141) | Saline water microbial communities from Organic Lake, Antarctica - #646 | ecosystem: Environmental > Aquatic > Non-marine Saline and Alkaline > Saline | place: Antarctica: Organic Lake... | reverse complement strand
CGGTGGTCGCCGTATCATTTTTGATGTCGCAGAAAACCGGGACCGCCTCTTCACCGCCATTTCAGGTGATGCTAAGGTTGTCGTGACCGGCACAAAGTTTACGCTCAGCAACTGGAGCAGCGGCGTTCGGGTCTATCTCGAATCAGGCAGTGTCACATTTTCAAGCCTTGATGATTCAGAGTCAGTTAACCTTCAGCCCGGAGAATTTAGCGAGCAGATCGGTAACCGGATAACAGTCCCTGCCACGATAGGTGAGCAGTCGTACACCGGCTGGCTGACAGATGAGCTCCGTCTTAACAGCCGCACCGTTTCCGATGTTGTCGCCGAAATTGAGCATCATTTCAACATAAGGCTGAAGATACCCGATTCGGTGGCGGATGAACGGTTGACCGGAAGTCTCCAGCTTGAAGATCGCGAACAGGTACTTTCAGATCTTGCGCTTTCGCTGAACGGCAGATTTGTAAGATTAGACGACAATCTCTATCAGTTTGAACCCACGCCCTGAGGCAACCGGAGCAATTCATGCTGATCATTCTTCTATCACTTTTCTTTATTCAATCCCAGCCGGCATCGGTACCGGTTCAATCCAATGAATCTCTTCACGAAATATTTCAACTCATTGAAAAGGGAACCGGGTATAAATTCCTTTACAGAGATGCGCTGATTGCCGGCAAGGACGCCGATTTCATCATGGGCGATGACTGGAGAGAATCACTCATTAGTCTGCTTGAGAACGTCGATCTTGAGGCGTCTGTCGATGATGAAAGAAGACGGGTGGTGATTTACAAGAAGACAGAACCATCTGATACTGAAATGGAGATCAGCGGATATGTCATCGATAATAAATCGGGGGAGCGTCTGCCCTTCGCAACGGTAAGCTGGAAAAGAGGTGACAACCCCATCAAAAGCACTCAGACTAATATTAACGGCCGTTTTACCGTCCCGATATCGTCTGATACGGGGACCCTCACGGTTCATGTGAGTTATGTTGGATATCTGCCTTCAGATCAGGAATTCAGCCTGCGCTCGCTGTCCGGAAACGAAACGATAAACATCCGGTTGGCGCCATCCCTCGTGGAGATTTCTGAGATTCTGGTTACCGGGTCATCAAACAGTTCACCCGCCGACTCAGTTTACCGGGGCATACTTGATGTCGGGACGTTCAGCCCGCTTGGAGAATCGAACAGCGTTCGGATGCTGCAGGTACTTCCCTCTGTCAGCCATGGCTCGTCTCTTGCTGAGGGCTCCTACATCAGGGGAAGCAATTCTGACGCTCTACAGGTGTTGCTTGATGGATCCGTCATATACAACCATTCGCACCTTTTTGGACTCATCGACAGCTTTAATCCCGATGTGATACGAACCGGGAGCTTTTACTACGATGTGGCACCGGCCCGCTATAACGCGCCGCCCGGCGGTGTCCTCAATCTTGTCACACAAACGGGATCTCTGCATGAGTATGGCGGCAGTTTTGGCCTGAGTAATGCCGTAATTAAAGGCAGCATCGACGGGCCGATAAGGAAAGGCCACTCAAGCTGGATGCTGGCCGGACGACACTCCCTGCTGAACACCATGAACCTTTTTGATACGGCCGGAATGGTGTCCTGGGGGCTCGACATCGACCGGGAGACATCCCTGCCCGATGATGCTATGGACCTGAACGAACGGATTGAGACCCCCGGGTCCTATTCTGTTCAGTTTTATGATCTCCATAGCAAGCTGTTTTTTGAACAGGACGAGAAAAGCAGTTGGACCGTCAGCGGTTATCTGGGGGGAGATAACACATCGCAGGTATCAGAACGAATTACACAAGCAGGCTCAAATTCCCCGAGACGGTTTGACAGATCCGATTTTGAAACAAAGAACAGCTGGGGGAACCGATCAGCCAACATCTCTTACTTCAGAACACTGACCGGAGACCGGATGATTCACTTGCAGGGCGGTTTCAGCTATCTCTATACCAGCTATTTGAAAGAGGATTATATCTATCAAAGGCCCGGACAGGAACCTGATAGGCCTCCCCTGTTTCTGAATGACTTTGAAAATGAGAGCGAGCTCAATCATGGCTATTTTACGGCGGAATTTGAGACCGGCCAATATACTGTGGGCGCCACACTAAACCTATACGACTCAGCTTACCTGGAACAGTCGCTAAACCGGGCTGAATTTTTCCAGCGCACGCGCCCTGTGATGCCGGAATTGTTTGCGGAATACCGGCTGGGTGATGTCAATACGGGATATTCTGTGAACGCCGGCGTCCGTCTGCAGCACTATTCCGATGGTAATTTCACGAATCTCACCCCCCGAATTAAGGCAGGGTTTCTTCAAAATAGTCCGGTTTCCATTGGCATCAGTGCCGGGCGAAACTACCAGTATCTGTACAGTCTCTCGATTTACAATCAAACCACGTCCGATATCTGGATCATGGCGCTTGACGGTCAGCCGCCGGCTCAGAGTGATCACCTGTCAGCCAGCGTTTCAACACAGCCGTGGCGCAGCGCTTACCTCCAGGTTGAGGGATACCTGAAACGACAGAAAAACCTTCGATTTCATGAGATTAACTTTCAAAATGTTGAGTCGACTTTTGGTGGCAACCCGTGGTTTATTGACAACGACGGCTTCTCCAGAGGTTTGGAAGTCATGTTCCGGCAATCACTTGGGAACGCTGATATTACCCAGACCTACACATACTCCGTCACCGAGCTTAAAAACAACCGCTTCCGAAACGGAGAGTGGTTTTACGCTGAATGGGACCGCCGGCACAGATTCAGCACTATTGCGTCATATCAAATTACAAAAGGACTGAAAGCAAGCATCAACTGGATCTATTCCACAGGCCGCCCCGATCGGATCAGGCTTGATGAGGAAAATCAGGACCGGCTCGGCAGCTACACAAGGCTGGATCTGAGCATCGGGTATTCAGGCACACTTGGAAATAACAACCTCAGAGTTCAGGCCGGCGTCTACAACCTGACCGATCAAAAAAATCCGTGGTACCGCGAATGGGTGCAGCGAATTGACCGATCGGGCGTCAGGCCCCAATTAACCCCCGAGCTGGTAGATGTATACGATCTTGGCATTCAGCCATCGGTTTCGGTTGGGATTTATTTTTGAGGTGGGGGTGGCTCGGCTCTTGCCGGATGGGGCTCATCATAAACCTTACATCGTCTAACTCTCCCCCGTACGGGAAACATAAGACAGATGGTTGGCCAATCTTATTTCACCCTTTTATTTGACCGTGGCTTTTATTATTTAGCCAAAAATACATTCACACAGAGAGTTGGACGAGGCGTTGGGTTTATTTGAGATTAGTGCGCCCTGCGTGATTAGTGCATAAATTTATTTTAGCTCTCATTTGGATATCACTCATTATATGACAATAATATCATATTATGGCCGTTCACAAAAAGACATTGAATGGAATCGAATTTAAAATTCACAATGTGGATCATCCACCTACCCATTGCCATGCCTATTTCAATCAGAAAGATTTGAAGATCAATTTAATGACCTTGGAAATCATGAATCCTCCACCCAATGAGATACCAGGTAAACTAAACAAAGCCCTGAAAACTGAGCTTGATGAGCTAAGAAAGTCTTGGGATAAGGTAAAGGTAATTCCTTCAGGTGGTAATCCTGGAGATTGGTAAATCAAACAATAAAAAACTCCAATCATGATTACAGAAGAAATTAAAATAGATTTGACTGAAATAAAGGAAAAGAAATCCAGAGATTCAGTTAAAAGCTTGTTCCTAGAAAAAGGAATAGCCTTTCAGGAACTATATGATTTCTGGTCAAATTTTAAAAAAAATGAAAATGATATAACAGATAATGCAATAGTATTTTCTGACCTACATTCGCTTGTAAAACATGTTAGAAGTATAAATCATGAGAACTGGGCTTTTAGAGTAAAAAAGAGAAATCCATATTTCATTTCATTTATAAGAAATAACAGGGATGAAAAATTAGCTGATCTAATCGATGATTTATTAAAAGCTTCTTACAACAGGTTGACTGTAATTGATGCCACCCACCACTTCAACAAAAAAAGTCAAAAAGAAAAATTTATTAATGAAATAAATAATATAGTTTTAAGAAATTATAATCCTGAATCAATTAAAAATGTGAGTCTCAATAAAAATAATCAATCACTTTTGGTTGAGTTTATTGATGGTGATTATGGCGAAGTATCATTCAAGGATTTGCAATTAGAAGATTTTGTAGACCAACTACTACTAGATTCATTGAAAATCAATGAAAAAGGTAATTCAATTGAAATCTTCACAAAAGACGGTGAGATATTTGATATCGATTCAGTTGTTTTGAAATCACTCATTTCATCTGATATCAAAAATGACATCAAGGAACAAACACAATTAACAGCAGATAATGTTGGTAAGCGGTTAAGTTTAGCCAGAAAGAAAAGTAATATTACTCAAAAAGAATTATCTGAATTAATAAATATTGATCAAGCAATCATATCAAAAATTGAAACCGGAAAACATTTACCAAGATTTGACACATTAGAAAGAATAGCCAAGGGTCTTGAGTTGAGCGTATCCGAACTTCTAAATATAAACTAAATGAAAAGCTAACAAAGCGTTTCTTGCAGACCAGTTTGGGTTTCTTGTCTTACTTCAAAGTCAATAGCCCGGTTGCACAAAAGCCAAACCGTTGTTGCACTAGCCTAAACAATCAATCAAAATAATGAAACAAGAAGAATACACTTACTTTTCAAACTTTAGTTCTAGAGTTGATCTGGAAAGGTACGGAGATAATTCTCTTTTACTTTATTCCACCGTACAATTAAAATATGGTATAGAAGATATAGATGAGGTTGCTACAACAAGTTTGGTTGATGGAGGTGATGATAAAAAAACTGACTTGGTCTATATTGATATAGAATTAGGCGAAGCTGTAATAGCACAGGGTTTTATGTCTCAAAAGGATCGTGGTGAAGCCCCTGCAAATAAGGCTTGTGATTTAAATACTTCTGTAACTTGGTTGCTAACACGTGAACTTGATGAAATCCCCCAAAGAATTCGGTCAGATGTGGCTGTTTCTCAACAAGCGGACATACAAAAAATTTCATAACATCATTATTCCGTCACCAAACGGAACCACTCAAATCGACCATCTTGTCATTTCGCCATTCGGCATTTTCATCATTGAGACCAAAAATAAAAAAGGCTGGATATTTGGGTCTGCACATCAGGCAACATGGACCCAAAGCATATACGGCAACAGTCATTCATTTCAGAACCCTTTAAAGCAAACCTACAGGCAGAAGAAAATCCTGGCAGGGTTTCTGGACACCAAAGAGATCGAGCCATCATAATTGCTCTGAGTTTCAACATGATGCAGCTCCAAAGGAGCGCCGGTCAGTAGCATCGTGCAGCGCGCGATGGATGATAGCAAATCAACCCATCCGGAAGCCCCAACGCGGGCGCAAGCCTGACAGATTAATCCCACACATATCGTTCATCAAAATCAATGCCATAGTTTTTTTAGAACGTCCTGTACTCATCCTTAAAACTCATCTTTTGATAGTGTTTGTGCTGATTTTTAATGTATTCAATCACAATATCCACGCGTTTTGGGGATACTGAGAAAATCCCGTATCCATCCTGCCAGTAGAAATCAGTAAATGGGTCACTCATGGTTTTGATCCATTTGGATGGCCCCTGCTTGACGTGCTGAACCAATGTCATCTGGGCAATTTTCTTGAAAGAAGGCATAAAAGGTGACTGTGATTTTTATGTCCTCCTACCTGGGCAGGATTGCATTCCAACTCTTTGCAGGTACCCCCTGCATAATTGTAAAGATCGTTTTCGATCTGGTCGTCAATCAGATTTTTTCTGTGTTTTGTGCTGAATATAATATGTGTGTGTATACCTTGGAAAGTGATTGAGGCATGGGCAACGTTTTGTCTGGATTACGCCCTTAGAGGGCTTTCTTTTGTGGCCGGTGCATCTTGCATAGCGCGCTGCACTATGTTATTGACTTTGCCCTTTTAGGGCAAGCAAGTTCGTTGATGTAAAAATCATTACGCTTGTTTTGTCATGTACCGCGCACACAAATCAACAAAGAGAATTATTTAATTGGTGCATCTGTTATTTGGACCCATATCTATTCACACGCAGAGAGATAAACGAGATGCCGGGTTTAATTGACACCAAAGTAATCTGTGTTAAAAGTACATAAAAAGTCGTTATACCCACTCCCTCAAAAATAAGTAGGAGAAAAGCTGAGATAAAATCCGGAAAGATAACTTCGATTTCAGGTCAAGAAGTTCATAAAACTGCTCGGGAACGTATTAACAAATGACGTTTCAATATCATCCTGATGCTGCCAAAGAGTTGACCAGTTCTATTGAATACTATGAAGATAAATCTAAGGGGCTTGGGGCTGAATTTCTCGATGAAATAGAAAGCGCTGTCGCTCAGGCACTAACACACCCTCAATCTGGGTCTTTACTTACCAAACAAGACCGAACAATTTTGCCTGGCCGTTTTCGCTTCACGTGCAAAAGATGGGCCTTTCGAAACTAAATACGATGTTTCTGAACGTATAATCACCATTTATGCAGTAAAGCATTTGAAACGAAAACCGGATTATTGGAAATGAAGAAAGTAGCCGTGAGTATATTCGAGTAGTAAATGAAGAAGAGCTGATCACCATTTTTGCTAATTTTCATCAAAGAAGAAGCCCGGAGTTCTGGAAGTCGAGAATATAGAACCGTAAACTTAATAGAGTAGTCGGCTCCGCCCAATATTGAATGGAGTGTGCCTCTCGCCAAAGGCACTACCTTTTAGCATACCATCAGTCCACCCGCTCTTTTCACCGGTTAAAACTATGTCAGATTTTTTTTTATAGGGCTATAGTAATACCGGATAGATATCTTAAACGCAGGATATTTCACTAATTCATATTCCAGGCATACACATGGCTCTTACGACCTTGCAGGGTGAAAATGTAAACGGTGATCTGTATGTTGTTATAAGACAATGAAATAATCCCAATCTCATTTACATCCTAACCATGTGGTACGCAATCACACTCGAGTCAAATCAAGATAACCTGACCTTTCGTCTTCAGGAGAACGGTGCACTGGTATCTCACCGGAAGTTTCTGATGCTACTGTCCGAAAACGCCACGTTCATTGACTGGTACAACCGACTGCTGGCGGACTCCCCGTTCGACGCCTTTTTCTGGGAAAACAAACCTGTAACTGATCAAAACCTTAATGAACCATACGAATGTACAATCGTAAAAAGCGGGCAATTGTCGCGGGTATCCCCTGATTCAACAACGTTCGATTCGTATTTCTCGTCTGATTCCGATACTGTCACTTTTTCGAATCTTGGCGGGGATGCGCAGCTGGTCGTTCCCTGCCCTGTTGCAGACAGGTCAGTCTATACTCAGATTGGGAGCTTCATCCGCGAAGCTCCCGGCCATCAAATCGTTGACTTCTGGAAAGTTGTCGGTGAGGAAATGTTAAACCACATTCAATCAGACCCAAGATGGCTGAGCACCTCCGGTCTGGGCGTCTATTGGCTGCATGTTCGAATTGATTCTGCACCCAAATACTATCAAACCGAAGAGTATAAGACGCTTTGAAAAGGGAGGATGCAGCCACTACCGACCTCCCCTGTCATTCCGAGCGAGCTAAGCGTGGAGGAATCTCAATGATTTAACTACCGAGTCAATCTGGAAGATCTCTCGACTCCATCCACCTTCACTATCGTTTCGGCGGCCTTCGCTACCAGTGCCAGAACTGGCTTAGGGAAAAAATCGAATATCGAATATCGAAAATCTCATCAATCGAATATCCGTAACGAACCATCTGGTGGATTGATTTTCGATTGATAAGACGTAGCGATTTCCGATTTCCAATCTGAGGATGAGATACTATTTCAACTGGTGACAAATTCAACTTTCTGTCACCTTTTAAATAGTGTTGCCCCGCTCAACTACGTTAACCCCTTCGTTGAAACTTCGGGGATCGGGAAAACTTCGAAGAGCGTGTCTTCCGTAGCTTTAGCGAAGGGAGGCAGGCTTTGGGGCAAAAATGAATTGCTCGAGATGACAGGTCGCAGTTTTATGAATGGGGTGGCGCTTTTAACTCATCCCTTTGCAAAGAAAACAGAAACGCCGCCATGGCTGGCAACACGAAACGAAAACCTGTATCAAAACCAGATGCCCGCCGCCTTACCCAGGCGTTCCCTGTCATTCCGACCGGATCTCGACGGCTGCCGGGAGAAGTGGAGGAATCTCCCCGTTATAGCTTTCGAGTCAATCAAGGAGATCTCTCGACTCCATCCACCTTCACTATCGTTTCGGTGGCCTACGCTCGTGATGACAGGTCGTAGTTTATGAATGGGGCGGCGTACTTAACGTCTTAGCATAGCAAGGTTTTGAGATACGCCGCCAGTGAAATAATAAATTTTTGTAAGGAGTTACAAGCTTTCGTTTCATATAAATATGATGAACAGAAAGCGCCATACCTATCATGTCTATATCATGACCAACCGGTATCACACGGTTTTGTATATAGGCGTGACAGGTAAAGGATTATTACGAAGCCTGGAACACATCAAACGTAGTAATTCCGGTTTCACGAAAAAGTATAATCTGGATAAACTTGTTTACTTTGAACGTTTTACGGAAGTACGGGACGCAATTTCCAGAGAAAAGCAGATCAAAAAGTGGAGTCGAAAAAAGAAAGAATGGCTCATCGGGATGAATAATCCGAATTGGGAGGATCTGTTTGTCAGGTTCACCAATAAAAACCGCCCATTGTGTAGCCATTAACATAACTCTGGCGGGCGACACAAAATACATTTCTACTCCGTAATCTGGTGCCCGCCGTTTTAAATCAACCCGCCCCTGTCATTCCGACCGGATCCCGACAGCCGTCGGGAGAAGTGGAGGAATCCCCCCGTTATAGCTACCGAGTCAATCTGGGAGATTTCATTGCATGGGAATCGCTACGCTCTGAGCGCTGACGAGTGCAAAAGATGACAATAGCTCAGGCACTTGTTTTATTTTGTTCATTTGGTGAATTAAAATTTAATTCAGATCATTATTCATTTATTAATCCGGAATTTCTGCTGATAATATAATAATGATTCTATCTGCTGATCTCTTACTCCTTCTTCTCGCCTTTGCGAAATATAACGGCATTGACACGTCGAAGCTGTCAGCTGCTATTCGAAATGGGGATCATAACGCATTCAAAATATTCCACGACGAACATTATGATGCGCTGTATCGCTTTATGGTAAGCCGCGGAATGAGCCATGCTGAGGCTGAAGATCTGATACAAAAGGCATTTGTAATGATTTGGGAGAAGCGCAGTGGAATTGATGAGTCCAAATCGCTTCGGGCCTACCTTTTTCAGATCGCATATTCCAGAATGCTGAATCACGTGGAATACCGGTCAAAGTTTAATGATGAGGACCCGCCTGAGGAAGATCACGCCGTGCACACTCCTGAAACGGATGTAAACTACAAAGAACTGCTTCGGATCTTAAAGCAGGCAATCAGGGATATGCCGGAAAAGCGCGGACTGGTGTTTGAATCCTGTTTTATGAATCAGCATACCTACAAAGAAACTGCAAATGCCATGAACGTGAGTGTCAAAACGGTGGAGAATCACATGACTCTGGCTTTCAAAGATCTTCGTGCAGTGCTTTCTGAGACATACGATGAAGACGTTCTGTCGAAATTTAATTCTAAAAAATGATTAGGGGTAAGAGTCTTCCCGGCTGTACTACAAGTGAACAATCACAAAACAACACACTGTATTGAACAGAATCACCTGCATATTGTCACTATTGATGATTTTTCTGCTGACTGGCTGTTCCATAGATGGTTTTGAAAACAGTTCTGTGCCGGTCACAGACGAAGAGACGCAGCTTGCCGGGCAAATTATCGGAGAATCTATGTCAGAGAACCAGAGTGGAATACTCTCTACATTTTCAGAAGCATTTGCCGTGCCTACCTCATCCGGACTCGTTACAGGGCCTTCCCTGCTATCAACCGGCAGTTTTAGAAATCTTGAAAACTACAGTCACAGCTTTGATGCGGAAACCGGACAACATCTGGTTAGCTACACGGTAAGCCGCGAGACACCTCTGCTGAGTTCATCCACGGATGTATCCCTTATCTATATTTTTTACGGCAGCGGGGAAACCCCCATTGAGTTTCCCGAGCAGGAGACAAACCGGATTGAAGCGGTAGATTTCAGCTCGGAACAAAGCGGCACTATTACAACCGGCTCAAAAAATTCTATATTTACCAGAACGGACCGGATACTTATGAGCGGTCTTACTGACGGCTCTGAAACGCTGACACTTGACGGGTATCATTCCGGTTCAGGCGTCTTTTCAACTACAACAGCTCTCGGTAATCAGCTTCAGAGGGAATACACTCTTGATATAAACTACCTCGACGTTCGCATCAACAAGTCTGTGGTACTGGCCAATCGAAACTTCAGAAACGGGGTGAACGGTGCGCTTAGCTATGAATCAACCGTTCGCAATATGGACGGTGGATCAGGGAGTGCGAAAGTTGTGAACGGCACGGTTGAGCTCAATGGCGACGGGACAGCTCTCCTCAATTTTCGGGAGCAGATTGAACCTCTCCGACTTCGGCTCGATGACGGCGATCTGTTTGATGAAGACGAGTTTGAGGGTAGAATCACGCAGCTGGATCTGGAGAACCGGATATTTACCATCGCCAACGGGCAGCGAATCAGAATTGATAATCAGACAAAAATCGATGACGGTGAGTACCGATCACTAAATGATGTTGCCAACGCACTGGAAAATAACCGCCAAATTGTTGCTGAAGGTGAATATATCCACCCTGATGAAGACGTTAACCTTTGGGTAGCTACGGAAGTAGAGTTTGAAGTGGAATCCAACGAATTTGAAGACCTGATTGGGTCAGTAAATATTACAACAAACAGTTTCACGCTCATTAACGGTGATCAACTGTATCTGACAGATGACAGCGACATTGAGTTTGATGACAGCCTGGCGTCGCTTCAGGATGTAGCCGACGCCGTAGACAGTGGCCTTCCGGTGGTAGCAGACGGGGAGTTTTCCGTAGCCCCGGATACCGGCAACAGAATAATTGTTGAGGTCGATTTCGAACTGGAGTTCAACGAATTTGAGGCTGTTGTTACCGCGGTTGACTCTGTGGCTAACACCTTTACGCTCGATAACGGAAGAGATGTCCAAGTGACGCCGGACACTCAAGTTGAAGGTGACTTTAGCACCCTCTCAGAGGTCTCCGAAGCTCTTTCACAAGGCATTTTGGTGGAAGCTAACGGTGATTATTATCTTGGGGCTTCCGGCAATATCTGGATAGCCGTACGAGTTAATTTTGAAGAGGAAGAAGACAGCGGCGGTGATGGTGATATTGGCGAAGAGGACTAAATATGAACAGATCTGAAAATTCAAATACTCCTAAGGACGATCCCGACAAAAAACTGTCGGATGCCTATTCTGATATTCTCGAAAACAGAAAAGAGAATTCAGACGTTGATGATCCTCTGTTTAAAACTCTTCTTAATGCGAGGGCTGCAGATCGGCAGAACAGGCAGGCGATACCTGTTCGGGGTAAAGAGTCATCCTGGGATTCAATCATATCAACAATCGGGGACGATCAGTCTTCTGCTGGAAGCAATAATCAGGCTAATATAACCCGCATCCGTTCCCGCAGAACATGGCTGAAGGCAGCAGCGGCTATTATTCTGATTGCATTCTCGTCGCTGCTTCTCATTCAGCAGTTTAACGAGTCAGAGCCTGTTCCCGTAGCTGAATCAGGGGCTTCCATACAAACATTTGAGCTGACTGATGGAAGCAGCGTCACACTTCGGCCAAACTCCTCACTCTATAAGCTCACCGCCGATGAAGATGAACGCACGTACGCTCTTTCAGGTGAAGGAATTTTTGATGTAATCTCTATGCCCGATCGCACGTTTTCTGTTGAAGCCGGTTCCGGACGTGTAGTGGTCACCGGTACACGGTTTAATCTGACTGATCGCAATCAAACAGCAAAGGTTTACTTGTTTGAAGGCAGCGTCCGATTCGAATCGGAAGACGGCACCCAATCCGTTGACCTTGTACCTGGTGAAGCGTCTGAAATTGATCAATCCATGCAGATAGTTCAGCCATTTAACTTTGAAGCAGATCTTGTGACCGGCTGGACACAGAATCGCCTGACGTTCAGAGACCGGCAGGCAGGATCAATTTTCAACGAGCTTGAATTTCATTTCAATATTCAAATCACAGCTCCTGACGATGTTAAATCGGAGTCACTCGGCGGAACCATTCAGCTCGACAGCGCAGAGCAAAGCCTTGAAGATCTGGGTATTGTTCTGGGAGGCTCGTTTGATCAGACGTCAGATAATGTGCATGAGTTCAGGCCCGATACAAACTAACCTGTTGCAGATCCTAACGAACATCACAGAAAAACCCATTTTGAGATCACTCATTAGTATCCTTGCCGCTATTCTTGTTTTTATTCCCGGCCAGACGTATGCAAATTTCACCTTCAGCGATACTCCCCTGAAAATCGCTATTGAAGAGATTCAACAAGAGACCGGCTACTATTTTCTATACCGGGAATCGCAGGTCGCTGATATTTCTATCACGCTTGAAAGCACTGAAGAGACTATTTTTCATGATATCGGCTCGTTGCTTCAACGGTACAGTCTGTCTGTTTCAGTCGATCATTCACGACAACAGGTGCTGATTACGCAACAATGGAACAGTGAAGCTAATCCGGCAGTCGTCAGGCTTACCGGCCAGGTTGTGGATGCTTCCACCGGTGAACGTCTTCCGTATGCAACGATCACATGGGAAATGAACGGTGAAGTTACCGGCGCGGCGACATCAGCTGCCGGCCGGTTTGATATAGATAAAACAGTCGATTCCTCAGAAATCACTCTTAAGGCCTCATTCATTGGCTATGAGAGCCGCAACGTAACGCTTGATGTCACAAACACCCGCCGGTTTGATGATCTGACGATCCGGCTCATTCCACAGGCCGTACAGGCAAATGAAATAGTAGTCTCGGGTTTTAATGGTTTCAATCCGGCCGACACTCTCCTGAACGGAATGATTGACGCGGGACGATTTAGTCCTCTCGGTGAGTCTAACTCTATTCGTGCGCTTCAGGCTCACCCCGCCGTTTCCAAAGGTACTGCACTGAACGATGGGTTAAATATACGAGGAAGCACACCCGATGGATTTCTCGTTCTCCTCGACGGCATGAGTATTTTTAACCAGAGCCACATCTATGGGCTTCTTGATAGTTTTAACTCAGATGCGGTACAGTCTTCCGGTTTCTACTACGGAGTGACGCCCGCGAATATTGAAACACCTACCGGTGGAAGCCTGAATCTGATCACACGAACCGGTTCAAGAAACGGGTATCGCGGCAGTGCGGGAATCAGCAATACCAGCGTAAACGGCACGCTTGAAGGCCCGCTTGGCCAACGCAGCAGCTGGCTGATATCCGCACGAACCTCGTATTTGGATCTTGCAAACTGGTTCAATAATTCAGATCTGGTTCAATGGGGACTTGATATTAACCGGCCCCGCCGGGTTGCAGGTGATGGACCCGATTTCACCGACCTTGTGTTACGGCCGGGAGATTCTTCCGCCCGTTTTGTAGATGTTCACACAAAACTTTATACCGAGACAGCATCTGCCGGCCGCTTTATTTTAAGCGGATATTTTGGAGGCAACAGAATATCACAAACGGCTGAAAGACGAACGAGGCGACCGGGATCAGGTCAGGAATTTTCATTTAAAGAAGTGATCACTTCCAATACCTGGGGAAATGCGCTTCTCAGCCTTGCCTATGAAAATGAATGGAGTAACGGGCTATATAGCACGACCCTTGCAGGAGTGAGCGCATATGAAACCGATTTTGAAAAGGATGACTTTGTCTACTCCCGCATCACTAACTCATTAAACAGTGAAGACATTGCAGTATTTACGTACCCGTTCCAGAATCGCAGCGTGATGAATGAGTTCAAACTCAAACAGGAACTCGAATGGAAAGGAGCCGGATCGGGCCTTTCTGTGATTGCCGGTACATCATGGCGATATTATATAGGGGAGTATAGTGAAACCTCATTCGATCGCCCCTCCTACACCTCTCAGACTTTTGCGCACCTGGCGGATAGCTATCTTCAGACCAGCTGGCAACCAATTTCCGGACTCGAACTGGATGCGGGTGGCCGGATTTACTTTTACAGCCCTGATTTAAAATTCCGTTTTGCCCCACGGTTAAAGGCCCGCTATACGTTGTTCGATGCCCTAAGCATCTCTGCCGGATATTCTGTGAACTACCAGTTTCTTCATAAAGTGTCTATACAAAACAGCACGTCTGCTGACGTATGGATTTTATCCACTGAAGATCAGGCGCCTGCCCACTCCCGGCAGGTTACGGTAGGAGTGCAGTTTGCTCCGGATCCGCTGTTCTATTTGCGTGCTGAGATCTACCAAAAAAACTATGAGAATGTTCGGTTCCACGAGCTCAACACTCAAACTCTCTCCAATACCTTCTCGGGGACGCCGTGGTTTTATCAGAATGATGGCGATGCACGCGGGCTTGAGCTCATCCTGCGCAATCGCCTCAATAGGTTTACGCTTTCACAATCATACACCTGGTCGGAGATATCCTATGAAAATCCATTTTTACTGGAGGGTGATTCATTTTATGCAGAATGGGACCGGACACACTCCTACAACGCAGTACTTGAATCCCGGTTATCCAATCGTTTGCAGCTCTACCTTTCCTGGGTGTCGATGGGCGGGGCGCCGAACGCGCTTGCTACATTCGGCAACGACAGCCGTGAACGTCTTGATGCATATCACCGGCTGGATGCCACCCTCTCCCATAATCGCCGGTTTAATAATGAATCTTCACTCGAGATCAGCCTATCTGTCTTTAACATTCTCGACCGTGAAAATGTATGGTACAGAACCTATGATTTTAATTTTGATGAAACACGAACCATACCACGGCTGAACCCTGTACCGGTTGATGTTCTGGATCTCGGGTTTCAGCCCTCTTTCAAAGTGCAGTATACGTTTTAGAATATTGGTTCTGCCGGAGTATCAAAAATCATCAACCAACGTCAAAGGGTAAAATCGTCTTGAACGTCCAAAAAAAAAGAGGCAGGATTGTATCCTGCCTCCTTTAGTGTTCTCAAACAAAGACAGGCCCTCAAAAACCTGTCCTTGCTTTGTTCTCTCTATATTAAGATCAGATCAAGCTCTGGTGCAGCTTTTCTATAAGGTGTATTTCAATTGTTTTGCAGATATTTATTTTGCTTTACAATCATCTTTCGACTTTTTCTAATTGTCCCCATCCCCGCCGGCACTTTTCTCATCCCGTATTTGGCGCAGATAGGTATCATAATTCGAAATGACCGAACGCCCCTTCTCATAACCCATATCATTCAGCACTGACAGTAACGTATTTAGATTATCCTGAGTGTAAGATTCCATTAGCTGACCTCCTCATATCCACTTTTGATGATTGTTGAAATCATTTTAAATCGTTTTTTCGCTTTTATTGAATGACGCGAATGAGCCGGTATGATAATTGATTCACCTGTTTTCATGTGCGTAGGTTTTTTATTGATGATAACTTCTGCTTCCCCGTCAATAATCTGTATAAATGTATCAAATGGAACCGTTTTTTCTTCTAATTTCTCACCTGTATCAATCGAAATCGCGCTAATGTTTCCTGTCGATTTTTTAATAATTGTTTTAATCACAATAGAATCCGGTACATACTCAATGATTTCAACAATGATAAATACTTTCGACTTTTCATACTCAGTAGTTAAGATATTCATTGTCAATTAAGTGAATGATTTACACAATTCACATTATATTTTTATTTATAATATGTCTTATTCTTCTTTTTTTTGCTCAATTTCTTCAATGAAAATTTAGAAAAAAAACAGATAGATTACATTACAGATCTTTTTTCGGTTATTACATTTTTTACAGATTTTAGTGTTTTGGGGATCTCTCAAGCATTGAAGAGGGCTTTGAGAAGGCGTTGCCCCATAGTAGGGATGCCTTCTTTGGAATAATAAAAGGGACGTGGGCATTTTGATAGCCTATGTCGTAGAACGGACAATCAAAGGCTGCCCATCAAAGAACGTATGATCGATGGACACCGGATGATCCATGAAATGGTTCTAACCAATAATTTTGCGCATAAGGATAGAGTCTTGTGCTGAAATGTCCATAATTCCTTCATGTGGTAAAGCGCTGTAAAGCAGAGTGTGTGTAAGCCAGGAACCATTGTATCATCCAAAGAAAAGGTGACAAGCCGCTTATTATGGCCATTAAGAAGTTAACTTACAATCATAACTATACCAAACGTCTTTACAGTGCTATGGCCAATATGTGCAGGGCTGCTTAGAATACACACCCTAAGTTTTCAGCGGTATTGGATTACTGATTCATAATCCTAAACAATTTTACTGATACGGAATCGATCTCAAAATATGCCGGGCGACCTCAAGGCGGGCCGTTGTTTTCCGGTTAGCATCAATGATGATCCATGGTGCGTGCTCGGTATCTGTCACCTCAAACATCTTCTCCTTGTATTCCGTGTACGAATCCCAAAGAAATTGAGCTTTTCTATCTACAGGTGTCATTTTCCAACGTTTAAGCGGGCTCTTTTTGATATCACTAAACCTCCTGGCCTGTTCTTCTTTTGTGATCGAAAAATAAAATTTAATCAAATATGTATTGGACTGAATCAGCATCTTTTCAAAGTCATTCACCTGCGACATGAAAATTTTGTACTCCTCCGTAGTGCAAAAATTGTTCACGGGTTCTACGACAGCCCTGTTGTACCAGCTGCGGTCGAACAGCACAATCTCTCCCGGATTGGGTAATTGATTGATATATCGCTGAAAGAACCACTGGTTTCGCTCGTCTTCGGTGGGTTTGTTCAAGGCAACAATTCGAAAATGCCTTGGGTTGATTCGTTCGGTAACCCTTCGGATGGCCCCGCCTTTACCGGCAGCATCCCGCCCTTCAAAAAGAATTACCACTTTTTTGTTCTTGTTAATTACCCAGTTCTGCAGTTTTATCAACTCTTCCTGCTTCCTTCCGAGTTCCTCTGAATAACGCACGTCTCTCAGCGCCTTTTTCACGTTGACTTTTTTTCGCCTTAACAGGTTGTATATTCCCTTTTTAGAATTCAGCAGTTCCAGGTCTTCCTTGGTTAATTTCAAATCTTCCATAAATTTATTCTCAAATATCTATTTGTAAATCGCTTCGGTGGTATCTCATAACCACATTTGGATCGGGCAATAGCGTAGTGCCCGCGTCGCCTTTTCCGTCATAATTAAAATTCGAAAGCACATATCGCATACTCTCCAGCCTGGCCTGTTTCTTACTGTTCGCCTTGATGATTATCCATGGGCTGTAGTTGGTGTGAGTTTTGCTGAACATCTGCTTTTTATAATGTGTGTATCTGTCCCAAAACTCCTGCCCTTTCATATCCACAGGGCTGTATTTCCACTGTTTCAGCGGATTTTGCAGGCGCGATTCAAACCGCTTCTTCTGTTCATCCTTCGAGATTGAAAACCAAAACTTGATAATGATGCATTTGTCTTCATAAAGCAGGTGTTCGAATTCGGGAACTTGAACCATGAATTTCTCATATTCTTCCTCGGTGCAGAATTCCATCACGGGTTCAACAACAGCCCGGTTGTACCAGCTTCGGTCAAAAAAGACAATCTCTCCCGGGTTGGGTAACACTTTAATATATCGCCGGAAGTACCACTGCCCTTTTTCAACTTTCGTTGGTTTTGTTAGCGCCACTACTCGCGATGTCCGCGGGTTCAAATGCTCTTTGAAGCGTTTTACGGACCCGCCTTTGCCGGCTGCATCTCTGCCTTCAAAAAATATCACCAGTCTCTTCCCATGTTTTGCAACCCACTTTTGAAGATTCACCATCTCAATTTGAAGTTTTTCCAACTCAGCTTCATACCGTAATTTTTTCAGCGTTTTGCAGATGGGAATATTATGTTCCTTTGCCAGTTCAATTAAATCACTCCTCGTTTCTGCTTCTCGTAAATGTTCTGCTTTAAACTTCATCTAATATGATTGATATAGTTTTTCTTTGTTGTTGTAAAAAAAATGAGTTTGTCATCAGCCAATGTTCTGTGTTTTCCCAATTCACCAGGCCGTTCAGATATTCGATCAATAGTATAATTTTCTTTTCTATCATGTTTCCAAATGTGTAATTCAGATGTGTAACCGCAGAGATTTTGTTTCCTGAAATAGTGTCCGCACTATATAACTCCTTACGTTCCGTAGCAACTTGAATCAACACAAAAGGCAAAACAGAATAACAGTTATATTAAGTCTGATGGAAATTATGCTACCTGGGGCCATGATCGTTTATTTGTCTGAATGTAGTTGTTTACGCGATTTAGCCGGGATAAAATCTTCTATGCAATACAATCAGATAAGATAGATAAAAAAAATCCGTTTTATATTCCAGCCGACCATCTGCGATTATATTAACCCAACTTGCCAACTTTAGCCAATATTTCAGATATTTTCGGGATTCAATGTGCGATTCAGTCATTTTGAGGGGGATTTTACCGTAAATAGTCCATTGTAGTGATGTACGGTTGTTGTTTTCTATTGCTCCCGTGCGTATCTTCAGGCCATGTATATACGACGTGTTAAAAAACAGCGAAGCAAAACCAGTAAGGTCTTTTACCAGT
>Ga0307966_1001436_pt1 | contig 18802 bp, 13 predicted proteins | sample OrgLakmetagen646_FD_203141 | JGI IMG/M metagenome (GOLD analysis project Ga0307966, IMG submission 203141) | Saline water microbial communities from Organic Lake, Antarctica - #646 | ecosystem: Environmental > Aquatic > Non-marine Saline and Alkaline > Saline | place: Antarctica: Organic Lake... | reverse complement strand
CTCGGAGTATAACAAAAATATGCGGCGCTTTTCTTGGGTCGAGCTGGGGGATGGCGGCCCCCGTCCCCGTGATACGTCACATCACTTGCCATGAAATGGACGGGGCCGCGCCCCTCAACTGTCGTCATCTGCTGGAGTAGCACGGGCAGACCGACGCGATCTTCATTGAGATGAATTCGCTCCTGTCTGACAAGGCCACCACGGCAAAGGTCCGTGACATCCGGGTCTGGGGAGCGCTTTTACACGGCGATAATACCTCGGTCTGGGCCAATAAGGGCTATCGGCTGAACCTAAACGGCGGGCAACAATCACCGATGATCTCCCGAAATTACAGTTCAGGAAGGGGCAGATTACGTGACACGCAATTGAGATCGCCCCTTATCGGGGAGTATATTCCCAGTTCCAATCTGATAACTTCACTATTTTTTTTCGCAGGAATCGCGCCACAAACAACTGGAATATGGACAAATTCCAAGGCAAAAGTGACGCTGGAGATATCAAAGAAATCTTATCCCCTGCAAGCTTCTTGTCTGTCTGAAAATTCCGCCTGAGACTGGCTAGATCCAGGCTGCGCGCAAAGCCACTTAATGCCCAAAACAGCGCGCCAGCTGCCTTATTGACCCACGTTACCCAGAGGAACTCCGCCCTCTCGCCTGTTGTTATTCAGCAAATACATGTCGTATGGTGTGACCCCACGCGCTGAATTGAAGGAAAACGATCCCATGACGCCGTTCGCAATCGCAGGTGTTCAGATGTATGTGAACGCCTTGCACTCCAACGTAGACGGCATGATTCACCGTCTCGATCTGCTGATGGCACGCTTTCCTTGGACGCAGATGGTATTGTTTTCCGAGCTTGCACCTTTTGGCCCGTTGACCCAGTTTTCGCTGCCCCTACGCAACGAGACTGTCGACCGGTTCTGCGAGGCGGCGCACCGTCATAACGTGTGGCTGATCCCCGGCTCAATGTTCGAAACAGCCGAGGATGGACGCATCTACAATACCTCCACCGTCATCAATCCGCAGGGCGAGATCGTCTGTAATTATCGAAAGATGTTTCCCTTTCGCCCGTATGAGGCAGGGGTCGAGGCCGGAACCGGCTTTTGCGTCTTTGATGTGCCGGAAGCGGGCCGGTTCGGTCTGTCGATCTGCTATGATATGTGGTTCCCCGAAACAACGCGCCAGTTGACGTCGCAGGGCGTTGAGGTGCTGTTGCACCCGGTCCTGACAGGCACGACGGACCGAGAGGCCGAGTTGTCAATCGCACGTGCGACAGCCGCGCAATTCCAGTGCTACGTTTTTGACGTCAACGGCCTTGGCGCGGGTGGTGTGGGCAAATCCTGCGTCGTCGATCCTTCGGCGATGGTGTTGCACCAGTCGGGCGGCCAGGAGGATATGTTTCCAATCGAGGTGGACCTCAGTCAGGTGCACCGCCAGCGAGAGCGAGGCATGAAGGGGCTGGGGCAAATTCTCAAGAGTTTCCGTGACCGCGAGGTCGATTTTTCCGTGTATGACCGCGCCAGTGGCACTGACGCCTATCTGCACACACTTGGTACGCTGGCCATTCCCAGCCAAGACGCCACAGGCGCGGCGCGCGCAGATCTTGGCAATGATCTAGCAGCGCATCCAGGCACGCACGATCCGCATGGCACCGCCGGCGGCAAAGGCGCAGACATGGCCCTTGGTGCGGCGCCAGCCTTCCCGGGCGGAGGCGCACCACCAATAACCAGCTGATAAATGTAATAAATGCGGCTGATCAGACTGCGACGGCACAAAACACTGCCCACATGTTCTGATCGCCTGCCAATAAGCGGGGAAGTATCATGCATTCGATGGCAGACTATTATTCGGCAGTTCAACTGCGGTCAGACAGATGGAGTTCGCTGCGCGAATGTTCGGGCGAGTTAGTGCGCGCAAACGGGGGCCGCGCCACAAAGGGCTTGACCGAAAAGACCCGAGAGTTGCTGGACCAACTGGCCCCAATCGAGACGTATTGGGCGTTTCCAGGTACCGCTTCTTTTGAGACCCTGCGCCGCCATTTCGAGGCGGGCCATTATAGCGAGCTGGCCCACACGGTGCAGCGCATCACCCGCGCCCTGACCAGCGGCGCGTATCGCCGCCGCCAGATCCCGCTGGACCGTGACGGTGTCGATAACGATGACCACGAAGATGAGGCGATGCAATCGCTGGAGGCCCGCGCGCTGACCAAGCCCTATTTTGAGGTCATGGTCGTCGATAACTTGAACGAGCATCAGGAACGCTGGCTAAAGTCCAATTTCCAGCGGATGCGCCGTCCCGAGGACCAGTTCCACTACGAGCCAGTCGTCGTACCCAGCCTACAGGATGCACTGATGGGCGTGCTGTTCAATCACAACATTCAGGCCATCGTCGTGCGCCCCGGCCTAACGCTTGAGTCGAAAATGGTCCTACCAATCCTTGAGCGATACCTGAAACGCGCCGGCGGTATGAAAGCGTTAGAGGAGCTAGACCCCAGCAATTACGGCCCCGAACTGTGCCGCATGATCGCCCGTGTCCGCCCCGAGCTGGACGCCTACCTCATCACCGACCGCTCGGTCGAGGATATCGCAGGTCTGGACCTAGGGATCTGCCGCCGCGTTTTCTATAACCAAGAGGATTTCCTCGAACTTCACCTGAACATCCTTCGCGGCGTTCAGGCCCGCTACACGACGCCGTTCTTTACCGCGCTGGTCGAGTATTCCAAGCAACCGACAGGCGTGTTTCATGCCATGCCGATTAGCCGCGGCAAATCCATCAGTCGGTCACACTGGATTCAGGACATGGGCGCGTTCTATGGCCCCAACATATTTCTGGCCGAAACGTCGGCCACCTCAGGCGGTCTCGACAGCCTGCTGGAGCCGCATGGCCCCATCAAGGAAGCACAGCGCCTTGCCAGCCGTGCGTTTGGGTCAAAGCAGACATATTTCGCCACTAACGGCACCTCGACCTGCAACAAGATCGTCGTGCAAGCCCTTGTTCGGCCTGGAGATATTGTTTTAGTAGATCGCGACTGCCACAAGTCGCATCACTATGGCATGGTACTGGCCGGGGCGCAGGTTTGCTACCTCGACAGCTATCCGCTGAATCAATACTCAATGTATGGCGCCGTGCCGATGAAGGACATCAAGCGCCAGCTGTTGGAGCTGAAGGCACACGGTAAGCTGGACCGCGTGCGCATGCTGCTGCTGACCAACTGCACGTTCGACGGCATTGTCTATAACGTCGAGCGGATGATGGAGGAATGCCTCGCCATCAAGCCGGACCTCGTGTTCCTGTGGGACGAAGCGTGGTTCGCCTTTGCACGCTTTGGCCCCACCTATCGCCAGCGCACAGCGATGAACGCCGCCAACAACCTCCGCGAGCGGCTGCGCAGCATCGACCACATCGAGGCGTATGAAGCCCAGCAGGCCGAGCTGGAAGGTGCCGACCACGAGACGCTGATAAACACCCGCCTGATCCCGCCGCCCACCGCCCGCGTGCGCGTTTATGCCACCCAATCGACGCACAAGACGCTGACGTCGCTGCGCCAAGGCTCAATGATCCACGTCAACGATCAGGACTTCAAAGGCGAGGTCGAGGCATCGTTCCACGAAGCATACATGACGCATACGTCCACCTCGCCCAATTACCAGATCATTGCTTCTCTGGATGTTGGCCGCCGGCAGGTCGAGTTGGAAGGTTTTGAATTCGTTCAAAGACAGGTCGAGGCGGCCATGTCGATGCGGCGCGCGATCTCCACGCACCCGCTCTTGCAGAAATACTTCAAGGTGCTGACCGCCGGCGACATGATCCCCGAGGAGCATCGAGAAAGCGGCGTCGAATCCTATTACGACCCAGAGCAGGGCTGGACCGATATCTGGGATTGCTGGGAGAACGACGAATTCGTGCTGGACGCAACCCGCGTGACCCTGTCAGTCGGCGGAACTGGCTGGGACGGCGATACGTTCAAAACCGAGATCTTGATGGATAAATACGGCATCCAGATAAACAAGACGTCGCGCAACACCGTGCTGTTCATGACCAATATCGGCACCACCCGCTCCTCGGTAGCGTATCTTATCGAAGTGCTTGTCGAAATCGCGCGTGAGCTGGACGAGTTGCAGGACGACGCATCGATGATGGAGCGGCGCGGGTTTGAAAAGCGCGTGGCAAACCTGATGGACGATCTACCACCCTTGCCCGATTTTTCACGGTTCCACGACAGCTTCCGCTCTGGTCAGGAAACACCCGAGGGTGACATCAGGTCAGCCTTTTTCCTCAGCTATGATGACAAGAATTGCGACTATCTGGAACTGGACGGCAGCATCCACGAGGCGATGGCTACCGGCGACGACGTAGTCTCGGCGCAATTCATTATCCCCTACCCGCCCGGCTTTCCCATCTTGGTCCCCGGCCAAGTGGTCAGCCCTGAAATCCTGTCATTCATGCGCGCGCTGGATGTCAGTGAAATCCACGGTTATCGTGGCGATCTGGGCCTGCGCGTATTCACCCAAGACGCGCTGAAGCGCGCGGGCAAGGCGAATGCGGCAAGGTTAAAACTTAACGATGCGCGAGCCAATCTTTAAAAGAGCCAAGCTGTGACCAAGATCAAAAAAATAAAAAAAGACCCTACCAACAGAAGGATCACGACCCATGTCCACGGACCTAAAGAACATCTCGGAAATTCGCCGCCACTTTCACCGCAACGAGGATCCGATCTATTTTATCTCGGCCACCAACTTCAATCTGCTGGGGCTGGATGAATGGTGCAAGAATTTCAAATATATCTGCTATATCGACTGCTATGAAGGCAAGCATCCGAACACCTTCGTTCCCAGCGAGCAGCCGCATGCGGAATTCCAATCGATTGAGGACATCAACAACTACCTACTTCAGCACAAGGAGGTCATCGACCTCATCAAGCGGCGCGGCGGCAAGCCGAAATTCGTGTTCCTCATGTTCGACGAAGAGACGGAACGCCTATCAAAGGAGCTGGGCGCCGACGTCTGGTTCCCCAAGGCCAAGCTGCGCCAGAAAATGGACAACAAGATTGAAACCGTCCGAATCGGCAACAAGGCTGGCGTGCCCTCCGTGCCCAACACCCTCAGCGTGGTCGAGAACTACGAGCACCTGAACGAGATTTGCGACAAGGCTGGCCTTGGCCACGATCTGGTCCTGCAATCGGCCTATGGCGATAGCGGGCACACGACCTTCTTTATCAAGTCCGAGGCTGATTTTCGCCGCCATGAGCATGAGATCGTCGGCGAAGGCGAGATCAAGATCATGAAGCGGATCGACTGCCGCGGCAGCGCCATCGAAGGCTGCGCCACTAAGGAAGGCACCATCGTCGGACCGTTAATGACCGAACTTGTAGGTTTTAAGGAGTTGACGCCCTATCGCGGCGGCTGGTGCGGAAACGAGATCCTCAGCACAGCCTTCCCGCCCAAGGTGCGCGAAAAGGCCCGCGAACTGACCTTTAAATTTGGTGAGCAACTGCGCAAAGAGGGCTATCGCGGCTATTTCGAGCTGGATTTCCTCATCGACAAGAAGACAGGCGACATCTGGTTGGGTGAGCTCAACCCACGCATCACCGGATGTTCGTCGATGACAAACCATGCGGCCTTTGCCCATGCCGACGCGCCGCTGTTTCTGTTCCACCTGCTGGAGTTTTCCAAGAAGAAATTCAGCCTCAACGTGGACGAACTAAACAGCCGCTGGGCTGATCCCAAGATGATCGACAGTTGGTCCCAGATGGTCATCAAGCATACCGACGATACCGTCGATATAGCGACCGAGGTGCCCGAGACGGGAATCTACCGGATGAAGGAGGACGGCAGCATTGACTTCAACCGCTTTGACTATCACCGCCGCGCGGTCGAGTCCGAGAATGAAGCATTCTTCCTTCGCATCTTGAAGCCAGGCGACTACCGCTATGAGGGCGCCGATATTGGTATCCTCGTGACGCGCGGTCGGTCGATGACTAACGGATTCAAACTTAACGAACGCGGCAAGCGCTGGATCCATGGCATCAAGAGCGGCGTGCTTGGCCGCGCCATGCCCACAGCCGAGGCTGGCCCTGCTCTTGCGGATCCGGCATTTAAGATCATGTAAGAAATATGCAACTAAACTGGCGCGCAATTTCCGAGGATGATCCCGGCCCGAAATGGGCCGGGCTTTTCCGTGAATACTGGCCCGACTATCATCGCTGGTGGGCACGGGAGGGGACAGTGGCACGTCCAGGATTTCTCGACAGTCACAAGGCGTTGCGTGCGCATATGCCCGAAATGCTACCCCTCTATGACCAACTGGTCGAGCTGGCGGGCGGCACGGATCATGCGGCGCGGTTCCTCAGCTTCTACTGCCCACCGCCCTACTTATCGTCCTGCTCTCAAGCAATCTGGCCGGGCGCCGAGCCTGTCCTTGTGCGCAACTACGATTATTCGCCCAAGGCATTCGACAGCCTGACCTTGCGCACCCAGTGGCAGGGCCGTGCGGTGATGGGCACATCTGATGGCCTATGGGGGCTGGTCGACGGGATCAACGACGCTGGACTGGCAGTATCGCTGACCTTCGGCGGGCGGCGCGTCGTTGGCGACGGATTCGGCGTGCCGCTAATTCTCCGATATGTGTTGCAAACCTGCGAAACGGCTGCCGAGGCGGGCCGCGTATTGGCCCGCGTCCCAACGCATATGAGCTACAACGTCACCGTCGTAGATGCGCAGCGCCAGTTCCTGACTGCCCTCATGGCACCGGACCGCAAGGCCGTCATAAACCGTCAGGCCGTCGCGACAAACCATCAGGAACGGGTGGAATGGGCCAGTCACGCACGGTTCACCGCAACGGTTGAGCGCGAGCGCTATCTGCTGCAGCGCCTGACCCTCCATGTCGAACCCGAGGAGAAGTTCATCGGGGCGTTCCTGCGACCACCGCTCTATTCGACGCGGTTCGATCAGGGGTTTGGCACACTATACACGGCGGTCTACCGCCCCCAGCGGCTGCAGATGGAGATGCGCTGGCCCCGTGCCCGCTGGCCACTGGACCTGCACGACTTCCGCGAGGATACGCGAATTATTTATACGCCTGAGGGGGTGCCGTCGGAGGCAGTGTGAGCGAGACCGAAGGCGGGCTACCGCCGACACGTCACGCCAGAGGCGTGCCAGTATCAAAAACGCGCACCTTTTGTGCGGCGGGTGTCACAGCTACAGTGGTTTGATGCCCTTCACGCCGCGAAATCACTCCATCGTCACAGAGAACCGCTATCACTTCAAATCCCTGACTCGCCAGAACGGGCAGGCGCTCGCCCGGGGCGCTGCGCGCTATTTAGCCAACTCCCCCTCACCACCGCTTGCGAAATTTTCCCGGCGCCACATCAAACTTCGCCCGGAACGCCCGCGCGAACGCAGACGTACCGCCAAAACCTGTCGCGGCGGCTATTTCGGCGATTGGCAGGTCCGTCTCGCTCAGCAGCGAGTAGGCGCGCGATAGGCGCATGTCGGTGTAGTAGCGGCGCGGGCTGAGGCCGGTATGCTGGACAAAACTCCGCTCCAGTTGCCGCTTTGAGATCTCAACCTCACCAGCGATGGTCTCCACGTTCAGCGGCTCTTCAAGATGCAGTTGCATCAGCCGCATCGCGGCGATCAAATGGCGATTGCGGCTGCCGATCACCGCCGAGCGGGCGGTTTGCTGCGGCGCATGGTCTGAGTGGCTGCGTCCGTGCAGGCACATATCCGACACGACCAGCGCAAAATCGGGGCCAAAATCATCCTCGATCACGCTTAGCATCAGGTCAGTGGATGCCGACCCGCCTGCGGCCGTCATCAGATCGCCATCAACCTCATACAGGTTAGGCGTTGGCACTAGATCCGGATACGCCTCAACGAATGCGGGCTGGTTTTCCCAGTGCAACGTAAAAGTGCGCCCCCCCAGCAGCCCGGCCCGCGCCAATGTGAATGCACCCGTGCAGATCGCACCGACGGGTGTGCCATGCGCCGCCTGACGGGCCGCCCAGCGGGTGACGCCGACATCGACCGTCTCGGCCGGCTCGACGCCCGAACAAATAAAGACGCGCGCTCCGCGCGCGGGCGGCGCCAATGCGGTGTCCGGCACCAGCGCCAAGTTGTTGGAGCAGCGCACAGGCGCGCCGCCAAGTGTCATCGTGCGCCAGCGATAGAGCTCCTGCTGCGAGATCTGATTGGCAACGCGCAACGGCTCGATCGCCGCAGATAGCGCCAGCATCGTCAGCTTGGGCAACAGCACAAACTCAAACATGCGCGGCGCCGCCACGCGCGCGATCCGAAAGCTGGCCGCGCCCTTGGGGATGTAGTCAGATTGTATCTCGTTCGCGTACGTCATCCCGTGCTGATTACCATGGTGCCGGGGCAAGGCCTAGCAGACACTAGCCGTGCAGAACGTCCAGAATGGCGGCGTGCAGTTCCGGCGTCGCCGCCGTCACTACGCGCCCGTCCGATCCGAGGGACAGCGCGCGCCCTTCCCAGTCTGTCATCACGCCGCCCGCCGCCTCAATCAGCGGGGCGAGCGGCAAGAAATCATAGGGCTCCAGCCCAATATCAGTCACCACGTCAATCTGGCCCGCCGCAACCATCGCATGAGGATAGCAATCATAGGACATACGCCGCGTGTGGCCCACATTGCAAAGACGCGCAAAAAGGGCGGGATCATGGTTATGCGTTCGCTCGGCCTCATTGACGTAGACAAGCGCATCGGCCAGCTGCGTCGTGGCGCGCACAGCAATCGGTGCCCCGTTCAACGTGGCACCCCCGCCGCGTATCCCCACAAATGTCTCAGATAGTGCCGGCATCCGTACAATGCCCACCTGCGGCACGCCTGCCTGCAGATGCCCGATCAGCATCCCAAACGCTGGATACCCAGTTAGAAAGAACCGCGTGCCATCGATGGGGTCGATGATCCATGCTGGGCCGTCCAACGACCCTGTGGTCCCGAACTCCTCGCCAAATACTCCATGGCCGGGGAACTCGGCCGCCAAGGCCGTACGGATGGCCTCCTCGGTCGCGCGGTCGGCGATGGTGACGGGGCTGGCGTCCGCGTCGTCCTTGGTTTCGATGCCAAGGCCCGCCTGCCGGAAATGCCGCATCGGTACCGCGCTGGCGTCCTCCGCGATGCGCGCGCCGATGGCCGCTATGCGAGTCAAATTCATGTGCCTGCCACCTCTATTTCTGTACCCCATTCAGCCGCAGCCGCCGATAAATCGGCGGGCGGGGCGGCGTCGCTGACCAGCGTGCCGATCAGCGACGGATCGCACAACGTGATCGGCGCCGCACGCCCAAATTTCGATGAATCTGCCGCTACAATACGTCGTGCCGCGCCCTGAATGATCGCACGGCTGAAATTCGCCTCTTCCAAGTCGAACAGCATGAAGCCATTGCGCGCCGTGATGCCTGCCGTCGACAGCACTGCCAGATCTGTCTTGAAATTGCCTGCAAAAGCGAGCGCTTCGGCCCCGAACGCGCCGCCGTCATGCGCGCGCAGCGCACCACCTGCCATGTATACCTGATTTCCGCCTCGCGTTGACAACTTGAATGCGACCGACACTGAGTTGGTGACTACCAGCAACCCAGCGTGATCACGCAGCGCGTCAGCGATATAGCTGGTCGTGCTGCCCACATCCAAGAACACTGATCCGCCGTCGGGAATCATTGCAGCCACGTGGCGCGCGATGCGCTGCTTAGCCCCTGTCGCGATGCGCAGGCGGTGCTGAAAATCACCCTCCCCACCCATATCGGCGAGGCGCGCGCCGCCATGCATCTTCTCGACATGACCGGCCTCTGCCAGCCGCTTAAGATTGCGGCGCACCGTCTCCTCGCTAACATCAAGGTCGCTGGCAAGCCGTTGCACACGCAAAGAGCCGCCGGCGCGGCGCAACGCATCGAGGATCTCTTGCTGGCGATGGGTCGGGTGAGCGGTGTACATTGGGCTTGCCTGTTTGGATATTGATGCCCCCGAAATCGCATTACGGCAGTTTAGGCGCAAGGCGAGTTTGGCACGAGCGCCGCGATTATCCAACATAAAACCACATTTCCTGTTGCCAAATGTTGCTATCTACGCTTCAGTAGATGTCAGAACGTCGCACCCGCTCAATGAGGGCGGCGCATTTTTCCAGGGAGTTCCATTGATGAAACGCACGACCATTTCTGCTGCTGCGCTGACTGCGCTTGTTGCCGTCCCCGCCTTTGCCGAAGTCGAGAGCCAGGACCCAATCCGCCTGACCACGCATGACTGGACTGGCCAAATCGTCAACACCACCATTCTGCAGGACGTGCTGCAAAAAGCGGGCTACAACACCGAGCTGGTGCAGGCCGACTACATCGCGCAATTTGCAGGGTTGAAAACCGGCGATCTGCACGTTGCCACTGAGATCTGGGAGACGACGGGCCGCGAGGCGATGGACGAAGCCGTTGCCACCGGCAACGTCGTCAACATGGGCGAAGGCGGTATGATCGCCATCGAGGAGTGGTGGTATCCCAGCTATATGGAAGCACGCTGCCCCGGCCTGCCGAACTGGGAGGCGCTGAATGATTGCGCATCCGAATTCGCGACATCCGAGACGGCGCCAATGGGCCGCTATTTGGGCGGGCCAGTCACATGGGGCGGCTTCGACGAGGAGCGTATAGAGGCGCTTGGTCTCGATTTCGAGGTGGTCCATGCTGGCACCGATGCCGCACTTTTCGCCGAACTTGAGTCGGCCTATCAGCGCGAGGCGCCAATTGTTCTGTGGCTCTATTCACCGCATTGGGCCCCTGCGAAATACGATGGAAAATTCATCGAATTCCCCGAGTACTCCAAGGCCTGCTATGAGGATGCGTCGGTAGGAATGAACCCCGATGCGGCCTATGACTGTGGCAAGCCGACAGGCCCGATCTGGAAGGTCGCATGGGCCGGTGTCGAAGATAAATGGCCCGGCGCTGCTGAGATCATTCGCAACTACACCCTCACCAATGAGGAAATGGGCGCAATGGTCTCGGCCATCGATCTGGACGGGCAATCGATCGAGGCGGTTGCGGACCAGTGGATGGCCGACAACGCAGACAAGGTGGATGGCTGGATCAACTAGACACGTCGAACCTCCCTGAGACTGACCGGGGGGCGCGTTGCCCCCCGTTTTTTCGCTGATACAACCTATCGCGCCCGCCTGCGGGCTTATGCCAACGCGCCTCGCCGCGCGACCACGAGGTGCTAATGCCCCGCGCACGCAAACTTCTCTGCCGCAACGTCTGGAAGCTATACGGCCCAGATGCGTCAGACTTCCTCAACAAACACCCCAGCCCCTCAGATGCGGACCTCCAAGGCGCCGCCATGATCGGCGCCGTGCGCGCCGCCAATGTCGAAATTGGCGAGGGCGAGATTTTCGTCATAATGGGTCTGTCAGGGTCTGGCAAATCCACGCTGGTCCGCTGCCTGTCACGTCTGGTGGAGCCGACCGGCGGCGAGATCGAATTCGACGGTGAGGATCTGCTGGCGATGAATGCCGCACAGCTGACAGCGCTGCGGCGGCAAAAGATCGGGATGGTATTTCAGAACTTTGCACTGTTGCCCCATCTAACGGTGTTGCAAAATGTTGCCTTTCCACTGGATGTGCAGGGCGTACCGCGCCGTACCCGCGAAGCACGCGCGCTTGAGATGATCGACATTGTCGGCTTGAAAGGGCGCGAGGATTACTTCCCCCGCCAGTTGTCCGGCGGCCAGCAGCAGCGCGTCGGCATCGCCCGCAGCCTTGTGGGCGAGCCCGAAATCTGGTTTCTGGACGAGCCGTTTTCGGCGCTGGACCCACTGATCCGGCGCGAGATGCAAGATGAATTTTTACGCCTGCAAGGCCTTTTGCACAAGACCATTGTGTTCATCACCCACGACTTTGACGAGGCGATCCGCCTTGCTGACCGGATCGCAGTAATGAAGGATGGACGCATCGTTCAGACCGCCACCCCTGAGGAACTGGTGCTAAATCCGGCCACAGATTACGTCGCAGAATTCACCAAACATATTCCGCGCGGCAAGGTGCTGAGCGCTGGCGCCATTATGGCCCCGCTGGGCGCCGGGCCTTTTGGCGGCGATTTGGACGCCGCTTCGCGCATCGCTGACGTCGCCGATCAGGTAGAGGCGGCGGGCACGCCGTTCCGCGTGATGCAAGACGGCGCGCCGGTGGGCCAACTGGGCGCTGCCGCCGTCGTCGATGTGCTGGTCGGACGACCCAGCCTGCGAGAAACTGCATGATCTGGCGGCGACTGACCGCGCCGCGTGCACTGTTCTGGTGGGGCCTTTTGGCAGTCACATGGGTGCTATCGAGCTATTCTTTCCAACTCTACAAGGCGCTGGACGCGCGCTGGATCATCCGCTTTCCCAAGGCATGGCAGCTGGATTTTGAGACCTGGATTTCAGACGCCATGACATGGCTGCTGGAGCAGGCCAGTTTCGGTCTTTTCACCTTTCAGCAATTGACACGCTTTATTTCGATCCTCATCGAGGTGCCCTATGATGCCGCCCGCGCCCTCTTGGCGGATGGGTTCGTGCGCGGCCTCGGCAGTAACGCGGTGGATATAGCGCCGCCGCTTAGCTGGATCGCGGTCACCGCGCTAATGGTGCTGTTCGCGCGGTACGCAAAAGGCTGGGGGCTAGCGGGGCTAGTGGCGGCGTGCTTTGTTTATCTGGCGGTGTTTGGCCAATGGGACAGCGCAATGGTGACGCTAGCCTCGGTCGTGATAGCTGTGCCCATCGGCGTGCTGGGCGGCCTCGCACTTGGCATCGCGTGCTACCGCGCGGCATGGGTCGAACGGGCCATACGCCCCGTACTGGACCTGATGCAGACGGTGCCTATTTTTGCCTATCTCGTGCCGATCCTCGTCCTTTTCGGGTTTGGCCCCGTCTCGGCGTTGGTCGCGACGGTCATCTACGCCATGCCGCCGATGGTGCGGGTGGCGACTGTCGCGCTGCATTCAGTGCCGCCCGAAGTCGTCGAGGCGGGACATATGGCCGGCTGTACTCGGCGCCAGATGATGTGGAAGGTGTTGGTGCCGTCTGCCGCGCCGACGCTGATGGTGGGCGTCAATCAGGTCATCATGTTATCGCTGAACATGGTTATTATCGCGTCGATGATCGGTGCCGGCGGCCTCGGCTTCGACGTACTGAGCGCGCTGCGTCGCCTCGATATCGGCGGCGGCATTGAGGCGGGCCTCGCCATCGTCGTTATCGCCATCGCGCTGGACCGCGTCAGCCAAGCCTTCGCCACCCGCCTGCCCGATGCGGCGCCCGTGCGCGGTACCAGCCTTGCCCGGCGCCATCCCTATTTGGTGGTCGCCGCTGTGATTGTGGTCGGCAGCTACCTTTTGGGCCTCGCCCTGCCCTTCGTGCAGGACTACCCCGAACGTTTCACCCTGACCACATCCACCTTTTGGGAGGATGCGATGCGCTACATCAACATCACGTTCTTCGACACGTTGGATGCAATAAAGTCGTTTTTCCTGACGTGGCTTCTGCTACCTGTCAAACGCTTCTTTACGGGTATCCCATGGGCGTGGGGCATCATCGCGGCAGGGCTCGCGGCGGGTCGCGTCGGCGGCTGGCGGCTGGGCCTGATGGCTGCAATCATGGCCACGCTGATCGCGGCCGTTGGCCTCTGGGACAAGGCGATGACCACCGTCTACCTCTGCGGCGTTTCGGTGCTGATCGCCTATGCCATCGGTGTGCCGCTTGGCATTTGGGCGGGCCAGCGGGCGCGCGCGCATGCATGGGTTGGCGCGTTTATCGATACGCTCCAAACGCTGCCCAGCTTTGTCTATCTGATCCCGGTGGTGATGCTGTTCCGCGTCGGCGACTTCTCAGCCATGATCGCGGTCGTCCTTTATGCGCTGGCCCCTGCCGTGCGCTACGCTGCACATGGCGTGCGGAGCGTCGATCCCCAGATGATAGAGGCCGGGTTGGTCGCAGGCTGCACGCCGCGCCAATTGCTGTGGCGGATCAAATTGCCTTTGGCCGCGCCATCACTGCTTCTGGGCCTGAACCAGACGATCATGCTGGCGCTGTCGATGCTGGTCATTACCGCCCTCGTCGGCACGCGCGATCTGGGTCAGGAGGTCTATATTGCACTGACCAAGGCGAATGTGGGCCAAGGCATCGTCGCAGGACTGGCAGTCGCGTTCATCGCGATAATCGCGGATCGGATGATATCCGCTATGGCGGCCAAATCAAAGGAAAGGCTGGGCCTGACATGACACCTGACGAGGCAATCCGCACCGCCCGCGCCCTCCCCTGCTGGACAGCCCCGACAGCGGCCGTGCCACTGGACGGTGGCATCACCAATCACAATATCAAGGTGACGGATAAGGGCCGCGACTATGTGGTGCGTCTGGGCGCCGATATCCCCGAACATGGCATCCTGCGCTGGCACGAGCTGTCGCTGAGCCGCGCGGCAGCGGATGCGGGCCTATCGCCGCAAGTGCATCACCACGAGCCGGGCGCACTGGTCATCGACTTTATTGACAGCGTCGCATTGACTGAGGCCGACCTGCATGATGCGGATACGCTGATCGAAGCGACCGACCTGATCGCGCAGGTCCACCGGCGGATGCCTCGGCATGCGCATGGCCCCACCCTCGCCTTCTGGGTATTTCACATCCTGCGCAGCTATGCGCACGATCTGGCCGCACGCGGTTCGCGCCATATCCCCGCGCTGGCAGGCCTTCTGGACGAGGCAGACATGCTGGAGCGCGCCGTCGGCCCCGTCGACCTCGTGCTGGGCCATAACGATCTGCTGCCCGCCAACATCTTGCGCGCCAGTGACCGCCTTTGGATGATTGACTGGGAATATGGGGGCTTTAATTCGTCACTTTTCGATCTGGGCGGGCTTGCGTCGAATTGCAATCTACCGCCCGAGGCCGAAGAGGCGATGCTCGCGCGCTACTATGGCCGCGCGCCCGATGCGGCGCTCTGGCGCAGTTACACAGCGATGAAATGCGCGTCTCTCTTGCGCGAAACAATGTGGTCGATGGTCAGCGAGCAAAGCTCGGGAATCGACTTCGACTACGCCGAATATACGGACAAAAATCTGGGCCGATACCGCGCCGCACTGGCCGCTTTCACCGACAAGGACATCTGACATGAGCGATTTTCCCAATCACGCCCGCGCGGTCATCGTCGGCGGTGGCATCATCGGATGCTCTACCGCTTATCATCTGGCCGATCTGGGCTGGGATGTGGTGCTGCTGGAGCGAAAGAAGCTGACCTCAGGCACCACGTTCCATGCCGCAGGGCTGGTGGGCCAACTGCGCTCCAACGCCAACATCACGCAGCTTCTGGGTTACTCTGTTGATCTATATAAACGGCTGGAGGCCGAGACAGGCCAGGCGACCGGCTGGAAGATGAACGGCGGCCTGCGCCTTGCCTGTAATGAGGAACGCTGGACCGAAGTCAAACGGCAGGCGACGACCGCGCACAGCTTTGGCCTTGAGATGGAGCTGCTAACGCCGTCCGAGGCGCAAGATCTGTGGCCATTGATGCAGGTCGATGACGTGATCGGCGCGGCTTACATGCCCACCGACGGGCAGGCCAACCCATCGGACATCACCCTATCGCTAGCCAAGGGTGCGCGGCAAAAGGGCGCGCGCATCTTTGAGGATACCAAGGTGACCAAAGTCATCATGGAGGATGGCGTCATCAAGGGCGTCGAGACGGATAAGGGCAGCATCGAAACGCCCATCGTCATCGCCTGCTGCGGGCAGTGGACACGCCAGTTCGCCAAACAGGTGGGCGTCAACGTGCCGCTGGTTCCGGTCGAGCATCAGTATATGGTGACCGAAGCCATTGACGGCGTCACGTCCGATCTGCCCACTCTGCGCGATCCCGACCGCCTCACCTACTATAAGGAAGAGGTCGGTGGGTTGGTAATGGGCGGCTATGAGCCCAATCCGATCCTCTGGGCAAAAAACGGCATCCCCAAGGATTTCCACTACACTCTGCTGGACAGCAACTTCGACCATTTCGAGCAATTGATGGAGCTATCTCTGGGCCGGGTTCCCGCATTGCAAACTGCAGGGGTCAAGACGCTGACCAATGGCCCCGAAAGCTTTACCCCTGATGGCAACTTCATCCTCGGTGAGGCGCCAGAGCTGCGCAATTTCTTCGTAGGCGCTGGATTTAACGCCTACGGTATCGCGGCGGGCGGCGGCGCAGGCATGGCGCTGGCCGAATGGGTTGCCAAGGGCGCGCCGCCCTATGACCTCTGGGCCGTGGATATCCGCCGCTTTGGTCGACCTCATTTCGACGAGGACTGGATCCGCAGCCGCACCTATGAGGCCTATGGCAAGCACTACACGATGGCTTGGCCCAGCGAGGAACATGAGAGCGCACGCCCCTGCCGCAAGTCACCGCTTTATGACACGCTCAAGGCGCAAGGCGCCGTATTCGGCGAAAAGCTGGGATGGGAGCGGCCCAACTGGTTCGCTGCCCCTGGTGAGGAGGCGCGCGATATCTACACCTTCCAGACGCCCAACTGGCATAGCGCCGTCGCGCGCGAACATAAGGCGGCGCGCGAGGCGGCTGTCCTTTTCGACCAGACATCATTCGCCAAATTCGTTTTGAAAGGCCCCGATGCAGAGGCGGCGCTGAACTGGATTGCCGCCAACGACGTGCGGGGGCCGGTGGGCACACTGACCTATACTCAGATGCTGAATGATCACGGCGGGATCGAATGTGATCTGACTTGCCTGCGTACGGCACAGGACGCGTTCTACATCGTTACCGGCACTGGCTATGCCACCCATGATTTCGATCACATTTCGCGGAGCATTCCTGAGGGCCTGAATGCACAGCTGGTCGATGTGACGTCTGCCCATGCTGTGCTGTCGATCATGGGGCCGCGTGCGCGCGACATCGTGGAGGCAGTGACCCATGCGGATATGTCGAATGCCGCCTTCCCCTTCGGCACCGCGCAGACCATCGGCATCGCTGGCGCGCCCGTGCGTGCCCTGCGCGTCACATATGTGGGCGAGTTGGGCTGGGAGCTGCATGTGCCCACCGAATATGCTAGCACGGTCTATGCCGCGCTGACAGAGGCGGGCCACGCGCATGGGCTGTGCAACGCTGGCTACCGCGCGATTGAGACGCTGCGTCTGGAAAAAGGCTACCGTGCCTGGGCGTCCGACATCGGGCCAGATCATACACCGCTGGAGGCGGGCCTTGGCTGGGCGGTCAAGCTAAAGACCGATCTTGATTTTCGCGGGCGGGCCGCTTGCGAAGCGCAAAAGACGGCAGGCCTGCCCAAGATAATGGCCACGTTCACAACCGCGCCAGACGTAATCCTGTCGGGTCGCGAGACAATTTACAGAAACGGTGAGCGCTGCGGTTGGCTCAGTTCTGCAGGGTTCGGGCATACGGTGCAGAAATCCATCGGCATGGGATATATCCGTGATGCAGGTGGCATCACGCGCAAAGATGTCATGGCAGGCTCCTACGAATTGGAAGTCGCGGGAGACCGCGTTGTAGCCGACGTGACCCTGACGGCGCTACACGACCCCAAAATGGCCAACGTTAGGGGCTAAGGCCGCTAATCAACGGAGATTGCATCCGTAAGACAAAAGGCAGGCCCTTATGGCCTGCCTTAATCGTATCAGTCATTAGGTATTGGCCGGGTTCACTCAGCTTGACCGGGCGCGATTGAATAGAGGTATGCGTAGAGATCAGCAGCTTCCTGCGGATCGCGCACTTTCCAGCCCATGCGGCTCCGGGCCTTGCTGTCATCAATCGAGGTGCGCAGCCAATCGGTGGGGTCCTGAACATAAGCGGTAAAGTTGGCTTCGTCCCAAATGGTTCCCATTTCACCAGCTTCGGCCATCGACTTACCATATTTGAAGTCCTCGACCGCTGCGACCTGCCCGCCTGCGACGCCGTAAAGGTTTGGGCCTTGGCGACCACGCTTGCCTGCCAGCAACTCGCCGTCGTCCGACTTGACCACGTGGCAAGATACGCACTGCTTGCCGAAGGCGTCCTCGCCTGCGGCGACGTCACCGCTGGGGGCCATTGCGCCATCTGCACTGTCGCTTGCGGCATAAGCTGGCGCGCCCAGCAAAAGGGCGATTGCGGTGGCGGTTGCAACAAAGGGTTTCATGGATCCTCCTTGGCCCGCTGCGGGCCATGTTTTTAAAGTTCAGTCGCGAAACACGCGAGGTGCTTCACGGTTTACATAACTTAGTTTCGTGCGACATAAAACGAGGCGGCACCTTGCTGCAAGTCTAACGCCCAGCATACTGATCGAAAGATACCGCGCCACGCAGCGCCTTTCCAAGGGCTAGTTTTTTTTGGCGTGTCGAATTTCGCCGTGACGTGTCCAAGACACCGGGGAAGCCGTGCAAATGCGCCACGGCGCAAGTGGGCGCACGATGCTGGATGTGTTAACCCTGATAACCATGAACCTACATGTCACATCCCGGAAGGTAGTATGGCTGTTTCCTAAACAGCTCCGGCTTGAGTTTGTGCCAGTCTTTCATGGCCTGCAAGGGCGACTTGCTGCCCAGTGCTGACTGCGGAAGCTGCTGGTTGTAGAGCCAGACATAGCGGTGCAGCGTCGTCTCCAGTTCCTCGCCAGATCGGAAGTGGTGGCTTTGCAGAACCTCCTCAATGCGACCGTTGAAACGTTCGACCATGCCGTTGGTTCGAGGCGACTTCGGCGGGGTCAGGCGATGTTCGATCTCCAAGACGGTGCAGAGCGTGTCGAACTCGTGCGAGCCTGTGGCCGCCCGCTTACGCAGGCCGAAGAGCCGATCCGTGAACTCCTTGCCCCTCGC
>Ga0307966_1001434_pt1 | contig 18815 bp, 16 predicted proteins | sample OrgLakmetagen646_FD_203141 | JGI IMG/M metagenome (GOLD analysis project Ga0307966, IMG submission 203141) | Saline water microbial communities from Organic Lake, Antarctica - #646 | ecosystem: Environmental > Aquatic > Non-marine Saline and Alkaline > Saline | place: Antarctica: Organic Lake... | reverse complement strand
ATGAGCCTTTCCAAATGTGATCAATTGTGGCAGCGTCTAAACCCTGACGCTCTGATGATGCTGTATTGAGGGAATGTATGAAGAACGGAATCATGGTAACGCTTCCGCCTCTTGACGTGTTTTTCCTACCACATGTCTCGGACTTTCTACGGATCGTGCGGGGCGATTCGGGCTCCTTTCCCCGGCTGGTGGAGACAATGGCGAACACTGCCGGCATCAAAGCGCCGCACCGAACTACCTTGAGGAAAGCCGAGAGTGAACCGCTAACACGCGGCGCCGCGATGAAGATTCGACGCGTTTGGCACTCAAGTATTCCGGACAAGCAATTCCTCAAGGAAATCGAAGTTGCTGCGCAGCCCTGGGATGCTCTTCAATTGAAGAACAATGGCTCCTCCTGGATGGCCGCGCTGGTAGGGGTTGAGTAGTCGAAGATTGGAGCAGCCTTTAATGAGTCCCGGGTTGCCAGGTTCATCCAAAAGCGGATTGCCCAAGAGAAATTTTTTCTCGATTGGATCAAACGAGAAACTGACCGCCAGCCTGGTAAACGGCGGCAACCCTCTGTCTGGATTCGACACGCTCAGGAGTTTCTGAGGGAGAACACCTTTGTTGACCCAGAACTCATCTCGTTGATGGCGGGAATTAACCCCGCTGCTAACAATCCGGAAAGTGAAGAGTGGCTGTGGAGGAAAGACATACTGCGCTTGGTCAACCATCAGCTACGAATTGACTTCTACTACACACTGCTGTGTGAGGTGGAGCTCGATGTGGCTGATCATCTGACACAACATGGTTTGTATGAGGCGCATAGAGAACAGTTGGTCGAGTGGGGATTCGTAGGAGATATTGCACCCGGGTCGCCTTCTCGGCGACATGAAAGAGATCGTCCCTTAATTCGGTTGTTTGAAGTTTGGAAATATCGCTTGTCTGAAATCAATGGTTGCGAAATCAGCTACCGAAAAATGGCCAGCTATCTGCCTTTGCCAAGGAACTGTTCTGAAGAGGAGTTTAGTTCGCGCGCGTTCGAAACTCCTGGAAACCACAAGTATGGGAAACTGAAGCGATGGCGTAACGGCACGATCCCGGATTTATCAGATTTTGAAATATTCATTGCCAGGCTCTGTGAAGGCCATGATTCGGAACATTATTTGGCGTGGATGAAAGCGCAAGTTGCGCTAGCATGGGGGCGATTGATAAATGAGGAAGAAGCTCTCGCCTCAATTTTCATAACGCATCCTGATCTTCAACGTTTCAACGCTATCGGATCCTACAGCAAATATTGGCACCGCTATCAGAAACAGGCCGCTGACATTTCAGCGGCCTGATCCCGAACAGCTATTTACCCTTGGAAGGGGCGTTCCCCCGGCCTCCTCCAGATGGCCTGCTGGTTGTGCTTGGCCAGTTGCCACCTCCTTCAATTCTTGAGGGCATAATGTGAATTTCGAAGAGCAGGCACTACTGTTCAGTTAGATGCCAACCGGTTTGGTGCGGGCATTCATATACCCGCAAATGGATGCCGCTCTCTCGTCGAATGATCGCCGCTCGGTTTTCAGCGCCGGCCTTGATCTCGTACGATTCCTTGGTATCTCCAGAGCTATCGAGACAAAATTCGCAAGGCTGGCTTGGGGTGTAACGTTCCTTGGGGGTCAAATGCCAGTGGTTGCACCGCGAGCATTAGTAATAGGTCAGGCTTTTTTCACTGAACAAGCTTGAGTTCTCAGCAGCGCTCTCGGCCTCAAATTCAAATTCGTAAGCAGCGAGCGGTTGTCCAGTTCTTTTGCTGATGCAACTGTCGAATGTCAGTTTCATTGGTTACTCCAGTTCGGATTGTGAGGTCGCATATTTCAGGCAATGAGTGGTCTCATCACCTGATGACGATCATCGGAAATCTGAACCGGTGCCGGGAGGGGGCTTGGTATGTGAAATTTCCCAAAGCCTCCCACCCGCATGGTCGGACAATCGTTTATCGACGATTTCGTGATCTCGTTTTCGTAACCCGTGAAACCGCCCGCCTCCCCCCACGTTTCCGGTCTTGGACCAGACCCAGGTGACCCATCCAATGCCGATCTTTGTCCAGTGCTTTGATCATGAGTCGCATGGCACGGGTGTAATCAGCCATTGTTGTCGATGCTAGGCCCTCGTTATGGAACCAGGCCTCCTTCAGGTATTTCATATGTTTCAACTTGATTTGATTGCAGTATCGAACCTCCAGAAACTGGGCCTCAATAGCATCTGCCATCGCCTTAATGCGATTTACTGTGCGACTTTTAGTCGAATCAGAGGCCTCTTCGTGCCACTTGATACGCTTTGTAATGTCCCGAATGTTCATTAGTAGCCCCCGATGTAAGAAGAGGCTACCTGGGGGCGACCATGTCCCAAGAGGCGAGCAACAGTTTCACGAGCAATGCGGTCCAGTACCCGATCCCCGATAGGGCCACGGAGTGGGCTGGGCCCCCGCACGATTTCTTCGTAAATGTCCTGCGCGAATCCGCACCGCAATTCTCGGATAGACGGAATCCCGCATTTTTTAAGAATTCTCCTGCAGCGCCCCAGCTCCCGTCGGTAAAAGCTGATCACGTTGTCTGTTTCCGACAGCAGGCATTTGGAGCCTTCCGGCCGAACGGAGATGGCGAATTCGAGCGCCTTACGCTGAAATTTACCAGCCGAGATGGTCCGGCTCCTGCATTTCCGGCCACCTTTCGTTCCCTCCAGGATAGCGGCGGATCCTGTTGCGCTTACCTCTCGCATCATGCGATCCAGGTCCTGCAGAGTGGCCTCAGTCGATCGCATTCCCCAGGCGCGCGATAGCAGAATCACTGCAGCTCCACGTTCGTTACCAGACGCGACCATGCGGTCTGCTGCGGTCTTCGTATCCGCGATGTCTGCCTGAATCTGAGTTTTTCGGACGTTGGATCTGGCCACGCCCAGCGCTTTGCGAGCGGGCAGGTGCACCTTCTCATCCCGACGCATCGCATAAAGACAGGTGTTCACCGTCGAGATGAGATTGTGTCCATAGGACACGGAGATCGTTTTGTCGTGTTCCCCATCTGGCCACTCATAGGGTTCATTCAGCCGGTGGCGTAGGTAGTGGCCGTAAGCTGTTATCAACTCCATATCAATATCGCGAGCATCTCGAATGCCATGTCGCCGACAGAATTTGACGAAAATCCTGATCCGAATCTGATGGGTTCGCCGCGTCCCGAAATGCTCATGCTGACCAAAGAGCGCATTCAGGGCCATGACAAAGGCATACAGCAACTGCTTGCCGTAGCCGTAGTTGCGCTTCTCGCTGCGTGGGGTTTTCTTTTTCCGTTTCATCAGTAAATGACCTGTTCCTGAAAAATGTTGAGATTGATTGCAGCTAATGCGAGGCAAACCCTGCGGCTAGGGGCAGAGCCTGGTTCCCTCGCTGACGCTCCGCCCCGTGACCGCAGTCAGATACGTAACCATGGAAAACCTCCTATGATCGGTGGGAGTGTCGTTTGTGCCGCTGCAGGCACTTTGTTTGTCCATTGCTAAACGCGAATCGCACATCAGCAAGTGCTGTGTACCGGGGTAGCGGTGTTGTCGCGGTGTCGGCGCAACGGCGCAAGGAGTGGTTGCCATAAGGCGATGGGCGAACAGGTCGAATCGAGCATGCCAGCGATGACGCGCTGGTGGAGGATTCCACTCGAAAAGGTTTTCGTTAGCGTTTTCGACAGGTTCTAGTCCGGAGATCGGATTCAATGCATTGGAATGAAAGGCTTTTTCACTCCTATTAAGTTCATCTCTCTAACATTCACCTGGTGACAGTGAATGCCGAGGGTGCCATTGCTGGCGGGGGGGCGAGCGAACAGACTGTTCGTCAATATGCTGAAAAGCGTTTTAGCGGCAATAGGTTTTGCCATGGGATACCGGTCGAATTCGACGGTGAATCACTTGCTGTTTATTTAACCAGAGCCAGCTACCTAGCCAGGCTGAGTGCCTGGAGAACGTTATTAGTATCCAGAATTTACTCCCGTGTTGTCCAGTCGCCAAAACACTGATTTTCTTGAATAACACGCTGTAGCAAGGAAGAGGGCAGCGAGCAATGTGCGGAAATGAGGAGAATTAAGTAGAGGTTGGTGTACCGCTAGTGTACCTAGCGGAAACGTGCGGGTTTATAGTCGGTTCACCCGGTACACTGCAGGTGCAGTTTGGGTGCACTACAGGTTCACTTGTCACTGAAGTAACCTGTATCCACTGGTAAATCTGACAATCCCCGGCAAATGTGGTCATTTCATTGCCGCCGGCTGGATTCAGGTCAAAATGCCATGTTCGAGCCGGGCGATGATATCCCGGACCGTTCGGATTTTCTCTGGAGAATCCATATAGGCGGAAGGCGTCTCGCCGCCGATTGCGCGCAATGGCTGACCTAACCAAGCGTCTGCGGCGTGGCCGTCACCCTCAAACAGCTGTACTGCATCCTCCACGGCTTCGGCCCGGAGCTCGTCGAGTTTTTGTAGTTGATCAGTCATAGTGACCTCTGCCGATATCAGGGGATAAGTGCCAACTATAGCTTCAATTGCTCCAACTGTTTGATAAATCCTCTGCTGGTTACATGATCAATTCAATAGCCGCCAGCACCTTGTCTGGCGGGTACTTTTAACGCTGCGATGTCCGGCGAACCTGCCGCTTACCTTCCTGGCGAACTGCTAAGAAATCCTTAGTAATTGCCTGTTCAGCCAGTTCCTCATCTTGGAAGATGTTCTGCAGGTGCATGAGGGCGTTTTCAGGTGTGGTATCGAAGAGCTGTCCCATCTGTACTTGACTTAGCTAGACCGTATCCTGATCAAGAGCCACTTCCAGATGCGCGCGACCGTCGCTTGAGGTAAAAATATTTCTTTGCTGTTCAGTCATGACTTTTCTTGTCGCTTGGTGTGGATAGCTCAATATAAGGAGAACTCAGTCCTTTGCCAGGCGGCCTCCGGCATCGGTTGTTAATCGTACACCTCATGTGGTATTCGGTAATCAAAGGTCTGATAGTACCGGGTCTGATTGTAGTGCACTACAATCGCGGACTTTCTGAATTCTCGCGGGAAAATCCATGTGCAAAGCTGGCAACTCATCGCCGATCGCACGAAGGGGCTGCTTGGAGTCAATCGGCTGCGGCCCGTCGATCACCTTCGGTTGACAGCCTGCACATGCGGGAGGTTTCTATTTTGCTCATATGCTGGCGGGAGAGTGACCGGCTAAAGTACTTGGTTTGCGGGAAAGATTGTTTCTGATTATGGGAGCTAGGGGCGGCAGCCAAGTTTAGCGCGATGTCTCACTGTGCTGGTGCCCCTTAACAAATGCGTTAGGTCTGGACGCGAGAGCGCTGGCGTATGGGCGCCGTAACAATGCGAAAAGGCTCGCCAATGGTGGATGTTCTAACAAGAAGCCAGAGATCCTTCTGCATGTCGCAGATACGATCCAAAAATACAAAGCCAGAAATAGCGCTGAGAAAGGCGCTTTGGCACTGTGGCTTCCGCTACCGCTTGAAGAACTCTCTGCCTGGGCGCCCCGATATTGTCTTTCCAAGTCGCAAAACGGTGATCTTTGTTGACGGCTGTTTTTGGCATAAATGTCCCTATCACTTCGTGTACCCAAAAAACCGGGCAAAATTTTGGCGGGAAAAAATAGAAGATAACGTCCAGCGGGATCGGCGAGTGGATGAACTGCTCGTGGCTGAAGGATGGTTTGTGGCTCGAATTTGGGAGCATGAAATCAAGGAATCCCTAGACCAGTGTCTTCGACGGGTTGCAGGAATACTGGAGCAAAGGGGCTCAGTCTGAGGGGGTCGGAATGTGACTGCTGTGCATGAAAAAATCTCATCTGGAACATGGATGTTAGGGCCTTAGAGGGGAGTCTGGTAGACTCAGTCGGTGCGCTTTTAGCTGTACGTTTTCATTACCCTGTTGCTCTGGATGTGTTCTTCAATGATAACTTTCGTGGATCTATTTTGTGGCGGCGGTCTGGGTGCTAGAGGTGCCGTAAATGCAGGCGCTAAACCCCTCTTGGGGGTGGATTCCTGGGATCGCGCGACGGAAACGTACAAAGCTAATTTTCCTGAAGCCCATGTTATTTGTGACCGGATCGAGAACATAAAGCCCCTGAGCTTGGCAAAAAAATATAGACCGGATGTTCTTTTGACGTCTCCTGAATGCACATCGCATTCAATCGCTCGTGGTGCTAAACCAGCGCGTGAAGAGAGCAGGGAAACAGCTATAGGCATTATCCCGTGGCTAGAGGCCATGACCCCACGGTGGCTTATAGTTGAAAATGTAAATCGGATGAAGCGATGGAATAGACACGATGAGCTCATTGGGTCGATTGAAGAGTATGGCTATACCGTCAGCGATCTTTATCTGAATGCTGCGGACCTTGGGGCCTCACAGGCAAGAAAGAGGATGTTCCTTGTATGCGACCGTGAAGGAACGGAGGTAACTAAAAAAGATCTGTTATCGAAATTCGGCAGAAATGAACTCCCTGCAAGTTCCGTAGTCGACACCAGTGGCAAATACAAATCACGCCCTCTTTATCACCCACGTAGGGCAAAAGCTACTCTCGACCGAGCTGAGAGGGCGATTGAGGCCCTTGGAAAAGGGGAAGACTTCATCATCGTCTATTATGGATCGGACTATGCTGGAGGTTGGCAGCGACTGGATGCTCCTCTTCGCACCATTACCACAATCGACCGGTTTGGACTGGTGACTTGGGTCCGGGGTACGCCGATGCTCAGAATGTTACAACCATCCGAATTGATCAAGGCTATGAGTGGTGGAGAGGACCACTTACTTCCCAATGGAAGTAGAAGGGAAAAAGTGAAGCTCTGCGGGAATGGGGTGTGCTCGCCAGTGATGGAGGCTATTTTTCGGCACATCAGCTTGGAGATGGAGCAGAGTTGCCGTATATCGAAGGCTTCGTGATTCATGAATCTTGAAGAAATGGACTTGGATATAGACGAAGTATATCAGGGCTCACGAAATGGGAACTCATCCGATGACCCTCTGCCTAGATTGCTAGGCGTGGACAATGGTGCAGGCTTTAGGCACTTGGGCAAGCGCCCTGGAACTGACACACTCAAACTTTTGGTTTTGAAGTCCAACTTTAACGATCCAGATTGGCCCGATCATCTCGATTATGAGACCGGCCTCCTGACTTACTATGGTGACAATAAAAAGGTTGGTGACCTGCATGCGACTCCTAGACAGGGAAACCTGATTTTAAAAAACCTTTTTGAAACGACGCACACCAGCTCCCAATCCTATTGCTTTCCAGTAATTCTTGTTTTCGGTGGAACGGGTGTTTACCGAGATGTCCGATTTCTAGGGCTTGCTGTTCCGGGGGCTGCATCGCTGGGCCCTGATGAGGATTTAGTGGCCCTTTGGAGGTCTAACGGGCCAAGTGATACTCGATTCCAGAACTACAAGGCAAGGTTCACAGTTTTAGATGTGCCTCGGATTAGCCGTGCTTGGCTTGATGATGTCGCTAACGGGAATGCGGTCGAGTCCCAACATGCCCCGAAGGCTTGGCTTGATTGGGTTTTTAGTAGGAAATATCTTCCCCTTGTTGCCCCTCACAGTTTAGATGTAAGGTCAAAAGCTCAACAGTTGCCTGCCGGAAAAGTTGATAAAAATATCATTCAACTGATCTACGATAATTATTGCGACGACCCCTTTGGCTTTGAAGGGTGTGCCGTAGCGATTGCGCAGCTGATGATGCCGGACATCGAGTATATTGACCTGACTCGCCCATGGAGAGACGGGGGGCGAGATGCTCTAGGCAAGTACAGAATCGGCACGGGGAAAAGTGCAATAGACGTTGATTTTGCGCTAGAGGCAAAGTGCTACCAGAGCAATACAGGCGTCGGTGTAAAGGCTCTCTCTAGATTGATATCGAGGTTGCGGCACCGGCAGTTTGGGATACTGGTTACTACTTCCTACCTTTCAGAGCAGGCATACCAGGAGCTAAAGGAAGATGCTCATCCGATAGTGATCATTGCCGCAAATGACATCGTCAGACTGATCAAAGAGAAAATCTCTTCGGACAAGAAAGCCATCGAAAACTGGCTTGATAGCCTGGCAAAATAGCCCCAAAAACTTTGAGTGGGGTTTAATTGGGCGGCCTGAGCCGCCTTGGTGTTCAAAATACTACAAAGTCACACTAAGTTTTCGCACATTGAACTCTTACCACCTTCCCCTCTGCTTTGATTAGGGCATCCCCTTTTCCGTTCAAAGTTTCTGCACCAGTCTCGTCAATAATCACCCGGCTTTCTGTTGCACTTTTAACTCTCAAGGCCAACTGAGCTGGTAAGTTAGAGCGTAGGTTGGTGCTGATAACCTCGGCACTGGGTTTCTGCGTGGCAATAATCACGTGAATGCCCGCCGCACGAGCTTTTTGGGCTAATCGTTTGAGGTATGCCTCAATTTGCTTTTTCATTTCTTTTTCAGAAGTCAGATCTGCATACTCGTCCAGCACTACTACCCACCATGGAATTCTGTGGTCAGCGTCAACTTTAGCGTTATATTCAGGGAGCGATCTCGTTTTTTGTTCCTTGAGTTTCTCGTAGCGGCGCTGCATTTCGGCTACAGCGTTTTCCAAAAGCGCGAGCGCGTCTGAGTCATCCCAACCAATTGCACCTTCAAGATGACTGCTCTCTTCGTACTGACTTAGCTCCGTGCCTTTTGGGTCTACTAACAGGAGCCTCACTTCATCGGGGCCGTAATAGCGAATGAGACCATCGAGTATGGTATTCAAGGCCTCAGATTTCCCGCTTCCTGTTGTTCCCCCGATCAGAAGATGTGGCGAATTTGAGGAGGAAAAGTTCAGGTCAACAATTTGGCCATAGCCATCTTCGCCGAGAGGAGCGGCGAGCTCGTTGTCGGGCCGATGCCATTTCTTCCACATATCGGCCGCATCAACATAGTAGCGATCCGCTTGGCTCTTCGGAACGTCAATAGTGACGTAGCCCTGATGATTTCCGAAGCGAATGTTCTGCTCTTGATCAAGTGTTAGAGCTAATTTTAAAACATCGGCTTTTTCTGACAGCCTACGGGGATCTACGGCTTTGCCGGGTTTTATCCTGTAGAGGATCGACGCAGGGCCCTCGATAAATCGCATCGACGGATCGTCCGGCTGCTGAACAGACACTCCAAATTCACCGAATTTGTCCAGAACCATTTGATACCGTTTAATCAAGTCCTGCTCACTGAGCTTGCCTCGACGAGTGGTGACGTCCTCGGTACCTTTTTCCGCCCCAGATGAAATAACGTTTTCTGAAGGTCTATCTGATTCAGGTGGTGTTACTAAGCTCGAAGACTCCGTGACAGGTGGCTGGTTTTCCGACTGAATGAACTTAGAGGTCTCGCCGGCTATCAAATCATGCACCTGATTTTTATACGACTTGATTACCTGTATAGCCCCATCACGTTCATAGTCACCCTGAAGCTGTCCCTCCTCGCTATAGCAACATATAGAGTAGAGACCGGACATGGACCTTAAGTTGTAATTCCCATTTCTGAAATCACTTCTCATATTTTCCGGTAGACGGTATTTATCGTCAGACACTTCGTTTATGGCCATTCCAAAGTATGTTCTTGCTTCTGGGTTTACGTTCTCCATGGCGGCAAGTAAGTGCTCTCGCCATAGTCGGGCGTCGACAGATTCCGTTTTCCGTTCGCTGAAGTCGATTATCGACTTGAACAAATCCAACGTGGAATTAACTTGATCAACGCCATGATGATCATAGGCGAGTCGAAACTTCCCTTCCACGATCATTACATCTACCTGTAATTGATCACCCACTCGCTCCAGAGTGATTTTGCAAAGGTCCGCCCTGGTTGAGCTGCTTCCATTAAACCATTCAAGATGCTCGTCCAGAGAAATCCACACGGTGACGCCATCACGCGGTTTTTCGGGTTTATGTGCATCAGCAAGGTGCATGGCTATCATTAGGCCTAGAATTTCTTCCGTGACCCTTGAGATCCCCATAGCCTGGAGAACCAGTCGGGGTGAAATCTTCCGTGTTTCATCGTAGATTTTTTCCGCAAGTTGAGTCAGTTGGTCTGTGGACATGCCGCTATGATGTCCAATCTTCTCAAGCTTTCTCTTCAACCGGTGAATAATAAACTTTTTACCGGAATTTGATGACACGATCAGAGTGTACAATCCGCTAGTACCAACATTCTCACGCACGGTCAGAACATCAGGTTGAGGTTCCAGGCTCTCTACCTGTTCACGTGAAATATATCGTTCGAGAAGAACAACCCAATGGGCCACTTCGTGAAGCTGCTCGTAGAGCTTCGCTGAATGCTGGAATCCAATCTTTAATTCTATGAAGTCAGTGTTGTCCGGCTGTTGTTTAGAAACCGGACCTAAACGAGCGTGTCGGACCGACAGCGTTGACCAGTTGTTTAATAGCTGGTCAGAGGCTCGTGGAATCATTGACACTGCAATCTCACCACCTTTGTGGCCGCCGTACACACTACTGGGTGGATCAAGTAGGGAATCGAATTTACCCTGTCTTTCACCGCTGGGTTCAGTATTGTGCTGAATGTTCAACTCATCGCGCTGGAGACCTGGAACGAGTGCAATATCAAACTGCGTTTTTAATACATTCTCGCTGAGTGCGTCATCGGGTCCAAACTCATGCAAGCGAAGCTGCAATGGTGGAAATAATTTTCCCCCCTCGTTGATACGGTTTTCGGTTGGAAGCTTTTCGAAATGAGCTATCACTTCCTCCCAAATATCAAGTGGAGCAAGAACGTGGATTGTTATTCTGGCGTTTTTGAACTCATTCTTACGCACCTCTTTTATAAGTTCAGCGGCGAGTCGTCCTCCTCGATGGATAACCAGTAAGAGTTTGAGTCCATCCTGTTTGTAAGGGTGTGCATCCAAATAGGCTCGGACCTGGCTTCCCATTTCTGAGATTGATGGAAAATCCAGTATGCCCCCTTGGCTGGTGCTCTCTCTATTTCTTTGAGAGAACTCCTCACACCACCCTTGTTCCCCAGAGGCGAATAAAAGTGTGCGTTCAGAGGTTACAGTAATAGGTGGTTGCTGATGGGGAGAGAGATTTGATAGCCATCGCAGGTATAGCTTGTCGTTTTTCTCATTTAGCTTAAGTTGGTTGGCGAGCGCCAAAGTTGCATTTTTATCAGATACTGCCAAGTAGTCTGCAATCCATCGCAACCTGGTGGGATGGCTTGGTAGCATTAAAACTCGACTCGGGCCATTGATCTCTACGAAATCTCGGGTCAACAAAAACTCAAGTGTCTCATCGAGCTTTCCGTCCGGAATGCATTGGATCTTTGCTAGTTCCAGTGTGTCGTTCCAGTGGTCGACGTATTCGTTGATCGAATCGACAGCTAAGCCTTTCGATTTCGAAGATAAGCTGAATATCTGGTTTTGATCCGCGAGTTCAGATATCGGTGCGCTGGTCAAAATCTCGTTTCGGGCCTCGGGCTCAGCATAATCTTTAAGCGATAGAGTCCGGTTGCAAACATTAGACAGCCACTCTTCTCGATCCGTATCCGTAGGAATCTTTAAGTTGCCATAGAAGTGTTGAATTGATTGTTCCGAAACCTTTATCCATAACAGTGCAAAAAACGGGTAGTCATCTGGCAGCCACTCATAATTGCTTGAAATCTCCAACTCGGTTCTATTAGCTATGTCGACTAACGCAAACTCGACAGGAACCGGCTTCCAGTCAATGTGGACTTCCTCCTCCTCATCCTCGGGAGTGTCTTTTCGGTATTCTGAGGGGGCTTTTGGATTTAAGAGGCAATCATCAACAGTGAGCTCAAAGCCGCCAGGGTTGAGCAATGACTGTTCTGAGACCGATCGTAGCGTTGCTCCATACAGGAAAGCTAAAAGCCCGACAGAGGGGGACGTCTCATCGCCGTTTCGTCCCAACCGAACTTCGATTCTGCACGTGGTGTTGGTGTCTACGGAAGCGTGAAAGTCTCTGGCCACTTCTGCCAGCTGAATAAGGGGGTTAAAAAAACGCTCGGGGGTCGGCGACGCGATCTTCTCTACCATACGCCTAGTCTGTTTCGAAAGAAGGTCTATTAGGGGTAGACCTGAATCAGGATTGTCAGCCTCCAATAGAGTTTGTGCCTGCTCTTGGGCCCGCTTATTTAATCCATCCTTGACGTTTAGATTACGAAATTCGCCAACACGCCCCAAATCTGCGTCTTCAATCTCTTTCTCTACCCGATCACCAAGTGCTAACCCTTTAACATCTTTGGCAAAAAGTTGTTCAAATATATTAAATGGAATTTGCCCTCTGACTTGAGGGGTTCGGTGGGTGCTATATTCGATACAGAGCTTTTTCCAATACTCCTGTTCGAGTGGCGAATATTCTTCGCCTTCGATATTTCGGAACTTTATCTTAGCGCATATTTTGGCTACATCGTCTGGTTCGATATCAGAATTGCTTGTTGTAACTAACTCTGCGTATGAGAGGTTTAATTCAAGTCGTCTGGAAGTACGGGCTTCAGATCCTTCACTCCGCCACAATGAGTCTGGGAAAAGGCCCAAATGCGTTAAATTGCGTCCAACGATTTCTTCTTGTTGCTCAGCGGTGAGGCTTCCTGGCTCAGAATAATACGCCTCACAACTTGCGAGCGAAAACTTGATAAAATTCCGAACTGGAACTTGCGTTTTTCCTGGGTGAATATGACGAAGCACCTCCAGTAAAAAGTTGCTAAAAAAACTGGGTGCTCTAGAACTGTCGCTGGAGACAATATTCCAGCATCGTTCAACTATGGTTTCAGGAACGTTAAAGTCTGAATTGTCAAAAAAACCATCCAAAAAGTTGCGGTCTTGAAGGGTGAAGATATTCTTTAAACCTTGTTCATCACTCTCGGTTTTTGTCTCAAGGTATACTAAACCCCTCTCATTGTTGTTCCTGTACCACGTAATTGAGCGATCCTTCTCTGCCCTATACTCACCTGGATAATCATCATCCGAGTCTCCGGCGATAATGACTTTGACATCTTGTAAGTCATAAGCGGGCGATTCTTTTGCCCAAACGTCGATAAGCTTAAGTATTTCCTGTTTTTGAAGGTTTTTTATTCGAAAGCAGTTTCGGGCTGATCCTTCGATGTCTGTACCAAATGAGGAGGCAACTATGGAAAATACGGTTTCAGCAATGACTTGATTACAGTTCTCAACGAATGTCACAAAAGACCTCCAGTTCCGACCATCCTTGTGGTGTCAGAGTACTCTGTCAAAAGCCCCGCGGCTCGCATCTGTACAGCTAATGAGTTTTCGTTATCTTCGAAGACGCTGGCATCGAAAGACTCCAACAAACCATGCTTTTGTGCGGCCGTTCGACCAATAATCAGCCTACATCTGTCATATAACCAGTGATCTACGAACTGCTCAAAAGGCATTTCCGATGTGCTCTCAATTCCTGCCAAAACTAGTGTTTCTGCCAGTTCCAGACCAAGTATGAAGTGCCGACGGCCCCGCCAGGCATTTAAGAGCTTTATCGTGGCTGCGGAAGCCCAGAAGAACCCTCGCAGTTTAGTGCGCTGTTTGGGCTTTACTTCTGCGTCACCTGCCGCCTTTTCCGCAGCCCCGAGAATTAGCGCTTCCATGTCTTTAAGGCAACGCTGGGAAGCCCTCCTTAGCTGGGCATGGGAGGAATTGCAGTCACAGATGAGCGCGGAGGGAGGAGTTTCAAGATATTCGCTTGCCCGTGAATGTTGAATTAGGATTAACCAGAAGGCGATCCAGTTCATCAGGGCTTTAATTCTTGCTACTGCAGATAGCTCTGCGTGTCCGAGGATATTCGCTACACCGTCCCTCAATAAATCCTCGTTTTCATCACCTTTTAACTCACTTTCAGATTCCAACCTATCCTCGACGGCTTCTGGGTCAATATGACCTTTTATAAGCAATGTCTCTGCAAGTTTCTCCAAGGCGCTTTCTGCGTTATCCGAATACAAGTCAGCGAAGCCTTGCCGTATCCTTTTAAGTCGCGTTGAGTCGAGGTCATTTCTCAAAACATGAAATGCAAGCGCTCCACCGCCTCTTAAATAGCGGCGCTCAATTTTGATACGGCCACCCCTTTTACGAGCGTCCCAGTGAATTAATGACTTAGTAAATGGGAAGAAATGTGCGCGATCCCAGCCTGGAGATTTGCTTGTGCTCGGTATCGGTAGTTGGAGGCCCGATAGCAGATGACGCACTGCCTCCTCAGTGTGAATGTCGTAAAGAACTTCGTTTTTTTCTTTAGTTTCTGTGAAACCATCATCCCAAACCAATCTTCTTGCGAAATCGTGAGACCTTCTTTTTATGGTAATGCAGTCGCTCTCCGGCAATAATTCTTCCTCCGGAGTACCGAATATCAAGTTAAGAAGCTCCAAACCCGGATACAGCCCTGCACCGTCATAGTCTAGAACGCCACCAAATATTGTTCTGGACAGAGAGGGTCCGGTAGGGCCTTCATTCTTTATAACTACTGACATTAGAGGCCACCTCCAACCTGTATGACTCCTTCATCGATCGAAACAGAATGTAGCTTTCCGTGAATAAAAAGAGATATATTTCCGTCCTCCGAAACTTGGTGTCTTGCAAGGCTTCCAAGGAAGGTTTTTATTCTTCTAAGATCATGCGCATAAAACTCCTCCGCAATGTAACCAGATCCAGCACGTGCAATACAGTCGAAAACCATTAGGTTGATTGGAAAGTCCATTGCACTTTTGTTTTTATCTAGAACTCGCAAAACAATGTGCCTGTCAAGCCAGTCAACAGTTGAGCTGATCTGCCAGCGCTCTTTTTCAGGATCAATGTCCCATGCCTCACGCATAGGGAGTATTTTTATCGAAGTGGTCGGTATACTCCTGGCAATTATCGCTGAATGGTTTCCAGCGTTTGCGAACGAAGGGTCAACAATTTGCAGCATTGTTTCCCTCGTGCCGAGTTGCAAACCTTGAATTGTATGTAATCCGGCAACAATTCGGTTCTTAAGCGATCTCATTTGTGTAGCAGGCATTTGTCCTTTGAAGACTTTGAGGAATTCATCGCCATATTCAAAGCCCAGTTTTTGCATTACATTTTCTCTGGGGTCCTCAAAAAAGAACTTCCGCCTCAGGGAACGGACCACATCCTGAACAAATACCGCTTCGTTGACGCGTTCTTTACGATTTCTTGGGTTGCCTATTACTTCGTCGATGCCATTTGCTGCGTCAACGTCGATTGGGCTATCAGACCCGCGATATACAAATTGTAGGTCCGGCAGGTGTTCATCAAAAATGCCCTGATCATTCAGGAGCATCTCATCTATTTCTCTGATCGATCTCTGGCCTGGATCGAGTTTCGAGAAATCAGCAAGGACAGGGATTTTTTTCAGTTTGTCCGAGTTTAATCCGGGAGGGGGAGCAAACATGCTGTTGTAAAAAGTATATTTGCTTTGCCAGCCTCGCTTCCGATTGCTGAGCTTTTGATGAACATCGTTGCAACTCAATCCAGCAGTAAGTAGGTATGCGATTGCCATGAGTATTTCGCGAATTGTTACGACTGAGCCTAGACGTTCGACTGTCGCAAAAAGTGTGTCAATTCGGCTGAGGCGAGTTGTAGCTTGGTCTGAGGAACTCGCCGAGAGTTGCTGCCTGTTGAAAAGGATTGGACAGTAATATCTGCTATCGCAGTGCTGGCAAATACTCCAACGTTTCCCATCTACCCATGAACGAATAGCTAGATTGACCAAGCTATTCTGGTGGTCTGACGCTACCGACTGGTAGTTCAGGTTGACGATATGAACCTTCCCGTCGCTTGATGAGAGTCCATCAACGAAAGAGTCTTTAAACCTTTCCAGCAAATTTTGACTTCCGGGAAGCCCTTTACCATATTCGAGCACCGCACGAAGTCGGCCCTCGTTGGCGCAAATTATCGTTACCGTATCAGAATTTGCTTCCAACTCAATTTGTTCGGAGGCAACGCCGACGGTCATTTCAGAAAAATCTTTGTAAATTCTGAGCGGGATCCTGCCGGTATTTTCTCCTATTCGTGCGCTTCCATCGCAGAGTTCATTGATTTTCTGTCTTGCCTCTTCTTGGGAGTAGCCAAAGTGCTTTTCGAGGAGTCGCCGGCAGAGATGGGTTTTTCCGTGGCCAGCATCCCCTGTCAGTATCATCAATTTTGCGCCGGAGCTGATGGCACCCTCAAGATAATCAAGAGCTTCCGTCTTGAGGTTGAGTGCATCGTCGGTGCTCTGGTACTCCTCGTAGATTTGGTCGTGAGATGGGCTGAAAGGTAGGTATCGGTGCAGACGATCCACGTGTGCGTTTATTTCTTTCGCCATTCTTTGTAGCTCCTGGTTCGCAGAACCTGTGAGGCGATTTTTCTGCTATTGGCTTTACTTAGTCCCTAAGAACACAGGCAATTTAGCACACTAGTTACTTGTCTAGAAACTCGTCATATCTTAGTGGTTCGTAGTTGACCAGGAAGAGGTTTTTGAGGCTAGAGACGTTTTCTGGTGGTGGCTTTTTGCGGTGAGGACCAGGGGGAGCGAGTCATTATCGATAGTTGTCGAAATTGACGAACTGCTAGACTTGCAGCTATAGCAATAGTTGCCAATAAACCGGAGGGAAGGGGTCATGAGCAAAAAGCGGATCACGGAGCAGGAGTTGCTGGACGACCTGAGCGAAGAGTCATCTCATTCGGAAGATCTGGCTGAGCCACTTCCGCAGGAGCTTGACCCACTGGAGCGATTGCGTGGTTCAGTGAAGTGGTATGACAGGCCCCTGGATGGGGTTTGGGAGGAGTACGTCGAGTCAGAAGGCTGCAGTGATGCTTTCGTGGAAGACCGGAACCAACCTGCCAAGCAGCGGAACTGAGAGCACATCAATTAGGGGGTTGCGGAGCTGTCGTTGTGTGCAAGTGCATTGAGCTTCTATTCAGCAAGTTTCTCCAGCCATACAAGGTCGCTCGGCGAGCCCTCAGTCAGAGGCTTAGGCCTGAGCCTGATCTGCTGCTTGTTTCGGCTTGGCCTTGATCAATTGCTTATAGATCCTGGGCGAGCTGCAGCACGGGGCCCGGGTCTAGCTCTCCTACCAGCCATGAGCGCGGGCTCAGATATTCTGTTCCATGCTCAAGGTCGGAGGTCTTTGAGAGAAAAAACCTGTAAAGGACCAGTGGATTAACGGGCACTGTTTTTCTGGCAGCAGCTAAAAGTGACTGCAGGTGAGGAATAGTAGATGCTCCGTCGAATTGCCAGTGAGGAAAGCGCCAACGACCGTCTCCCGGCTGGAAAGCATATAGATCGGCGCGTTCCGCTTGAGATCGTGTTACGGCTTCCTCCGGAGAGATTCTGAGTATTTTGGCAACAGTGAACTGATCATAGGAGTGGTCAACCAAAAGCCGGCACTCATGGAGTATTTCGCCCGCCATTGTGCATATATCAGAGGGGCCATCGGGTATGTCTTCATCCAGCCATATTGCCCCACCTGCTCGAAGAATTTCAATCTCCGCCCGTGATAACGCCGGAGTGGCTGTTGGATTTTCTCCCGACAAATAGTCAGGCTCTGGAAGGCCCTGTTTCTGCAGAAGAAATCGTAAAAGCGCATGGGAGACGCCCAGCGAATACATGAGCCTAACGTCATCCACATTAAAATTCGTGTAGTACTCATTGGCCATTTCTGTCTATCCAGAAGAAGGAGAGAGGTAGGTGTGTGCTCCACTCGCTAGCCGGAAGCTCCTAATTAGGACCGATTATATTCATAAGAAGGAACGAGGTAAGCGGTCTCATCTTGGGTACCCACTTGCGCGGCAAGACTTGTCGCTGTGGCAGGTAAAGTTTAATACAGTTGGTCAATATTCGATGACACTTAGGCCTAAGGATTGGGGTTGAATGGTCGCTGCAAAAGACAGGCCCATCCTCGATCAGATTTCTCCGTCGAGGATGGACAGTGGCCGAGGCTAGTGGAGCGTTCTGGGCGTTTGCAGCAAAAAGTGCGCGCCAGTATCGAAATCCATCACCGCATGAAGGCGATGCGGTTCTTCTGAATTGCCATACAGTTCCAGAGTGATCCAGTCGTCACCGCGTCGCATTTGGGCGTTGAAGACAACCTCTTCACAGCCGAATTGCTGTGAGAGAGTTGCTGCGAGCTGTTGTGCTTGAGTCAGAAATTTCATGGGTAGCTCCCTTTAAAACCAGGTGTTTTTCTTGATGTCGCCGAGTTGATCCACCGCTGATCTGGTAGAAGGGGACTGCTTAACTGATGACCCGGAGGTTTCGGTGTCATCGCTCAGGTGATCCAACGTTTCCGTAATCGTCGCTGTGCTGCCGTCGGAACAGGACAGTTTCAGGGTCACTGTGGCCCCTTTGAGGCGATCAAGGGTCCAGGCGATTACAAGCGCTTCTTTGAGCACACTGCGGATTTGGCTAATTTCGTAGTTCATAGGTGTCTCGCTTAAGAATTTGACGTTTCAATGTTCGACCGGTCAAATCCAAGATACACGAATGCGCTGTTTGACCAAGCAATTAGCTGGGAGGTCAGTTCTATGCTTGAATAAGGGCGTAAAACAGGTGGTTACGGAGGTTTTGGTGGTACAGAGAAGGCTGTGTAAAGGAATGCGGCAGATTACGTTTCGGTAACTGTTGGGCGTTTTCTAAGCAATTACGGGATGTGGGGACAGATGATGGGACTACCCCAATTTCCCTTCTAAGTTATTGATTAGAAGGGGGGAGTGGTGCCCGGAGGCGGAATCGAACCACCGACACACGGATTTTCAATCCGTTGCTCTACCAACTGAGCTATCCGGGCGCGTTGCGACTGTGTTGCAACGGGGCGCTATTAAACCGG
>Ga0307966_1001433_pt1:17500-18817 | contig 18817 bp, 20 predicted proteins | sample OrgLakmetagen646_FD_203141 | JGI IMG/M metagenome (GOLD analysis project Ga0307966, IMG submission 203141) | Saline water microbial communities from Organic Lake, Antarctica - #646 | ecosystem: Environmental > Aquatic > Non-marine Saline and Alkaline > Saline | place: Antarctica... | reverse complement strand
AACAGTGTACACGTGTAACTTAGTGTACAGTGTACCATTGTACAGTGTGACTCAGTGTGCCTCAGTCACACACACACGCACACACACATACACACACTCATACACACATACAACCATACACACACACACACACACACACACACACACAAACACACACACACACAAACACACACACAAACAGTGGCCAGTGGCCAGTGTAACTCAGTGTACTGTGTAACTCAGTGTACAGTGTAAATCAGTGTATAGCGTACAGCGTCACTCAGTGTACGAGGTGTGTAACTCAGTGGCCAGTGGCCAGTATCGCTCAGTGGCCAGCGTCACTCAGTGTACGAGGTGTGTAACTCAGTGTTCAGTGCACCAGTGTAACTCAGTGCACAGCGTAACTCAGTGGCCAGTGTAACTCAGTGTACAGCGTACAGTGTCACTCAGTGTACGAGGTGTGCGACTCAGTCAGTGATGTGACTTTACGTCGTAATTGAGGATTTTGCACTGTATTACGGTACGGTGTACGCCGTACTACGGTCATACTGTAGAAAACACGGTAAAACCAGGATTACGGTCCAAACCGTCATGTACGGTGGCAAATCGTACAAAATACGGAGGGTAAATTGTAGTAATTTGTACAGTGTAACTCAGTGTTCAGTGCACCAGTGTACCTCAGGGTACAGCGTAACTCAGTGTACAGTGTACCAGTGGGTGGGGATTTCTTCATAACCTGCTTCACCCACCAACCCCACACTTACGCGTGTGCATACTTGTATTAGTACACAGCACATTTGTATTGCTACTCAGCAAAATTTAGCCACCAACCCTCACTCACTTGTATGCTTTACGTATCTGATTCGGTACACATTCAATACCTGCTTCACCCACCAACGCCAACCTCACACGCGTGTATATTTGTATAAGTACACAGCGAAACCTACCCACCAACTCTCACTCACTTGTGTGCATTTCGTATCTAATTCGGTACACGTACAATACCTACGTTACCCACCGGCCTTCACTCAATCATGCGTTCAGACAGAAAATAATAATAGATAATAATAAATACTTGGATTCCACAAAGCGCCCACATAGATCCCACAAAGCGCTTGTTTGAGATCACTGCAAACTGTGAGCCGAAGCGCATGAGTAAAATGATAGGCATACTCTGAGTACTGAGTGCTGAGTTAGTGATGGGCACACTCTGAGTACTGAGTGCTGAGTTAATGATAAAAACACTCTGAGTATTGAGTACTGTATGAAAAGGGTTGGCCCGTACCTTAATTATACGGTGTATATATACGGTATTTTTGGCAGGGAAATCACCAAATA
>Ga0307966_1001433_pt1:10000-15000 | contig 18817 bp, 20 predicted proteins | sample OrgLakmetagen646_FD_203141 | JGI IMG/M metagenome (GOLD analysis project Ga0307966, IMG submission 203141) | Saline water microbial communities from Organic Lake, Antarctica - #646 | ecosystem: Environmental > Aquatic > Non-marine Saline and Alkaline > Saline | place: Antarctica... | reverse complement strand
CAATCTGGTCAGCCAATCCTTGAATATTTTCATGCGTGCCCGTCTAAACTAGTGCTTTTACTATATTGTATTCAAACAGGGAAGGGATTGCTACATCTCATTCTGCAAGGCCTCGTGCTCGTGTGCTTTGGTGTGTGCTGACAGAAAACAACGTGTCCATATGCATTCGTGTATGCTGACAGAAAACAACGTGTCCATATGCATTCGTGTGTGCTGACAAAAAACAATGTGTCCATATGCATTCGTGTGTGCTGACAGAAAACAATGTGTCCATATGCTTTTGTGTGTGCTGACAGAAAACAACGAAAGCGCTCATGAAAAACAAGTGCTGACACACAACATGACATGTCATTCAAGTTTGTGCACTCGTATACATAAGTGAAGGTTAAAACACACCAGTTGGAAGTGTCCACTCGCTAAGCGAGGTACCAGGTCATGTCAATCATGCTCGTGCGAACTCGTATGAACAAGCAAGCTCTGGAGATTAAAACACACCAGGTTGGAAGTGTCCACTTGATCAGCGAGGTACCAGATCGTGTCAATCATGTTCATCCACACGCATATGAACAAGAAAGTTATGAAGACGAAAAACACCAGGTGGAAGTGGCCACTTGATCAGCGAGGTACCAGATTTGTGTCAATCATGTTCATCCGCACGCATATGAACAAGAAAGTTGTGAAGACGAAATACACCAGGTGGAAGTGGCCACTTGTTCGGCGAGGTACCAGATCGTGTCAATCATGTTCATCCACACGCATATGAACAAGAAAGTTATGAAGACGAAACACATCAGGTGGTAGTGGCCACTTGATCAGCGAGGTACCAGATTTGTGTCAATCGTGTTCATCCGCACGCATATGAACAAGAAAGTTGTGAAGACGAAACACACCAGGTGGAAGTGGCCACTTGTTCGGCGAGGTACCAGATCGTGTCAGTCATGTTCATGTCACGAAGCATTTGGCACACATGGAACTCTGCCATCATCACTAGCCAGAGAGGCGGGTCCTGTGTGTGTATGTGTGCGTAAATGTGTGTATGTGTGTATGTTTGCATGTGTGTGTTTATGTATATGTATGTGTGTGTGCGTGTGTGTTGTGCGTATGTGTTGTATATGTGTGTGTATGCGTGTGTTGTGCGTATGTGTGTACCCTTTTCAATGCAGCGGTTTTGCTGCCATGTCTAATTGGTTTTAAACAATACACAAAATGCTTGCGCTCGTGTATGTTTTGGGTTTCAGGAGAAATGTGCATGCATTTCTTTACTGTATTCTGCTTCTACAGCCAGATGAAAGCAATGGGCCACGATCAACTGAATTAACAAAGCACATGTAATCAGAAACTGGTTTTAAGCCTACAACTCTCCTATTTCTCACAATGATTATTTTTCCTTCTTTTTTCTGTGGTGGAGCAGCTTTTTTTTACCCAATACTCAAGTTATTGCTTTTCCTTTTTAATGTGGGCGTGCTTTTTATTGCCTGCGTAATCTCTCCTATTCCAAGGCACCAGCTCTCTCGTGTTCAGCTTCACAACCAAAATTTTGCAACAAGTTCCACAAAAGCATCAGCTCTCTCGTATTCAGCTTCACAAACGTATAACCTAAACTTTTTCAACAATATACAAAGGCACCAGCTCTCTCGTGTTCAGCTTCACAAACGTCCAGAAAATTGCAACAAGTTCCACAAAAGCACCAGCTCTCTTGTGTTCAGCTTCACAAACGTTCAAAAAATTGCAACAAGTTTCACAAAAGCACCAGCTCTCGTGTTCAGCTTCACAAACGTATAACCTACAAATTTGCAGCAAGTTCCACAAAGCAGTGTTGGGTGGCAGCAACGCTGGATCATAGCATACCACAGCCGCACACTTCTTTTCCAGCACCGTGGCACGCTTTGGCTGGTACACTTGCATTAGAGCAATGCGACCAGCAGCAGCGCTTGCCAACTTCTACACACCTTCTTTCCAAGCACCGTGACACGCTTTGGTCGGCACAGCTCTCTCGCGTGGGTTGTTGCATCTATGCCCTCCTCCAAGCCCATCAAATCTTGTAGCTCGTAAAACCCGAGGTCCTTACGTGTGGGGCCCCCCACTCCAACTTGGCTTTGCACCACCTTCGCCACGTCCTGTATGTGTGTGTATGTATGTTTGTGTATTGTTGTGCGTGTATGTGTGTGTGCGTTTGTGTGCGTGTGTGTTTGTGTGTGTGTGTGTGCGTGTGTGTTTGTGTGTGTGTGTGTGTGTGTGTCAGGAGGATGTCAGAAGGGGGGAGACGTGCTAAGGGTGTGGTTGTGGAATCATGGGTCCTATAGGCTGAAGATGTGTGCCGCCGTGACCTCACCATGGCCTTTTGGCACATAAACCATCTTCACCCCCTCCCCAACCCCCTTCTCACACAAGCACATACCCACAAGCAGCAGCATTCATTTCAATTCCAACCATCACCTTCTTCTTCTAGCTCCCATACACAAAAACAACAGCACACTAATCCAGTCCCCGTTCCAAAAACAATCCAGCCTCAAACCAACTGCAACCCCTACCCAAAGGCAAACACAGAATCTGCCTGCAACACAACAGAGGCCAGAGCCTTGCATTGCAATTTGCAATGCAGTCCAAAAGAGCGACAAAGACTCAGGCGCAATGAATGTGTATGTGTACATTACTAAGGTGCAGCATACCAAAACAACCATTCTCTTTCTTGCAAGCAAAATTTGATTCCATGGCAACTATCCACAGCCGTCTCATAAACAACAAACTTTTGCTTCCAGGGCAACTATCCACAGCCGTCTCATAAACAACAAACTTCTGCTTCCAGGGCAACTATCCACAGCTGTCTCATAAACAACAAACTTCAGCTTCCAGGGCAACTATCCACAGCTACCTCATGGACAACAAGCTTCTGCAAGAGGAAACGTGCCGCACAGAGATGCACAAAATGTAGCTTCTTGCCCACTGAGGTGGCATCTTACTGAAAGGAAGCCACATCTAAGTCCGGCACACAAAAGCCCTGACTCCCATTAAGAACTGTCTTATAACATGAAATGAAAAATGCGCGTGTGCGCGTGTAGTGCAGCTTTTATCATGACACCACGTCTCATTAGTAGTGGAAAAGTGTGTGTGTGTATGTGTGTGTGTGTGTGTGTGTGCGCGTGTGTGTGTGTGTGTGTATGTGTGTGTGTGTGTGTATGTGTGCGTGTGTGTGTGCGTGTGTGTGTGTGTGTGTGTCTGTGTGCGTATGTGTTTGTGTGTTTGTGTGTGTGTGCACGCAGCGCAGCTTTTATCATGACACCACGTCTCGTAATAGTGGTTTGAAGTAACAGAAAAGGCGATGGAGCACACCTGGAGCTTGCTCACAGATGCGTACCACTCTGGCGTCAGCCTTTCTTTGGCTACTTCCATCAATTTGGGCACACCTAATGACTTCTGCGCGTGGTTACGGTGCAAGCATGCAAGCAGGTTAGAGAAAATGTATGCCCATACTTGGTAATCCTAATGGACTTCTGCGCGTGGTTACAGTGCAAAAATGCAAGCAGGTTAGAGACAAAATTATGCCCATACTTGGTAATCCTAATGGACTTCTGTGCGTGGTTACAGTGCAAAAATGCCAGCAGGTTAGACGTGTATGCCCATACTTGGTAATCCTAATGGACTTCTGTGCGTGGTTACAGTGCAAAAATGCAAGCAGGTTAGAGACAAAATTATGCCCATGCTAGGGTATCCTCATGACTACTGCACATGATTTCAGTGGCAGGTATAAGAAGCAAGGGGCAAGTTAACATGGTACTTATGCTTGATATTACAATGTACTCGAACGCTAGTGCGTGAATTCAGTACAACGCAGTGGGACTGGTATACAAATGTTGTTGCGCAAAACAAAAGATTATGGTGCGGAGGCAGTAGAGAGGTACTACAAATTCTGCAAAACATAAGTACGACGTCACATACCAGTGCATCATTAAAAAGATAAAAGGCTTTTTTTCCCTGAACAAGTTATAATATACGTATAGCCACCCTTTATAGCAAACAGACCCAGCTTATTCAGCTGTCAACAGCATCCTCTTGCATGACGACGCACACAACAAGGCGGATTCAACACACAGAAGACAATTTTTTGCTTTTAAAGAGTGTTTAACCAACTACCCAAGTTCAGGAAACCCTTGTCACCTGGATGCCTGCCATAGCATCAGACGGATGGCTGCTCGGGGGGACATTTTCTTTCAGGAAATTGAGGAAGGGTTCTACTTGGCAGCACGTGCAGTTGGGATCTGTGCAGCCTCCGCTCTCGCCTGGGTATTTTAAAGTGAAGACGTGCACGTGTTGCGTCAAGGTACGTATAAAGTGTAGGGAGAGTTTTCGGATGGTCATGGGCATCTGCGCTGCCTTTAGTCTGCTTTAAATTTGTGTGATGTTTTAACTCTGGCGACACAAGGCAGCTGGACATGACCTGCCAAGGCCACAGCGTGCACATGCTGTTATAAACCACTTGCGTCTCCCTGCTGCTGCGCAGCGTGCGCATGCCTACCCATGAACATTGTTGCCAGGGCTTGCAGAGGGTTCATTGTTGCAGAGGGAGTACCCCCTGCTGTGCTGGTGGAGGAGCCGCTGGGAGGAGAGTCACTCCTGCTTTTGGCTCGAGCTAAAAACCCTGCTTGCATTTTGAAAGATAAGATGGCACAGCTAAATTATTGTAATTGTGTTGACGTCCGAATTGTGACGCATTCCTTACAAGTAAAATAATTTATTTTATACGGCGACAACGACGCAGCTATTTCATTGTTCTCCGGAGATATCCGGTGAGTGGTATAAACTATGACAGGAGGCCCGATGGATCAGCGAAGCTTTCCCACATCCTTTCATAGAATGAATGTGAGGCCTGGCTTACAACAAAGCTGCTGCATCCGCGTGTTACGTCTGTTCGGCATCAGAGGAATTTTCTCTGGATGGAGCTTTGGTTCTGCTCTCATCTTTTTGTCTCAAGTGTACTAGGAGTCTGGAGATTGGTGGAGTGA
>Ga0307966_1001433_pt1:0-5000 | contig 18817 bp, 20 predicted proteins | sample OrgLakmetagen646_FD_203141 | JGI IMG/M metagenome (GOLD analysis project Ga0307966, IMG submission 203141) | Saline water microbial communities from Organic Lake, Antarctica - #646 | ecosystem: Environmental > Aquatic > Non-marine Saline and Alkaline > Saline | place: Antarctica: Organic... | reverse complement strand
CGTGTACCTGGCCAAGGTTCTGAGCAAGCATGTGTCCCAGAAGCTGGCCGTGGAGTACGCAGGCAGCAACATCAACACCAGCGTGAGTGTGTGTGCGTATGTGCGTGCGTGTGTGCACGTGCGTGTGTGCGTGCAGTGTGTGTGTGGGTATGTGTGTGTGTGTGTTTGCAAGAGAGAGTGTTTGTGTGAGAGTGTATGTGTGTGTGCGCGTGTGCGTGTGCGCGTGTGCGTGTGCGCGTGTGCGTACTTGTTTGCGTGTATTCTGTGTGTGAGTGTGTATGTGAGACACTGTACGTCTGCATGTCTGCCAAGCTTTGGAGCCTGGTCGTGAATTTGCCAGCTTTGCATGAGCAGGAGTCCTGAGGCAGGCGGGTTACGTGCACACACACACACACACACACACACACGCACGCACACGCACGCACGCACACACACACACACAGGTGTTCTCTACAGTGTTGTTGCACGTTCTGGCTTATCATTTGTTGCACATTTTAGCTTACAACCTGCGTCATTCCGGTACCTTCATAAATTCACGATATATCATTAAATATGCGCCAACCTGCGATTGCGTTGCCTGCTGTCCAGTTGCTGTCTCATTGGTGTTTTAGTGGTGTTGTGTTTTCCGCCACCTCAAAGCAAGAAGCTTCAAAAGGTGTTACATAATTCCGCTCCTGCACGTCAATGCCACGCTGGACGTGAAGCCTCGATGTGTTTCAACCCCAGTGGTTTATCATTGTTTGCTCCTGCAGGTCAATGCCACGCTGGACAGGAAGCCTGTGATTGGCCTGACTGCTGCTTCAGGTAGTTGTGGGTGTGAGAGTGTGTGTATTGCTTGTGTGTGTGTGTATGTGTGTGTGTGTTGTTTGTGTGTGTGTCAGCGTCTGCCTTGTGGTAGGTGTGTCTGCTGGAGCAGTCAGACCCAACACAGTGCAAACGTAAACGTGTGTGTGGAGCAGCATTTTGTGAATGTGCGTACATCATGTTCCAGTAGCGTTTCAGTAGGAGCCCACATCTGTGTATCACGTGCTTTTGCTTATGGAGCTGGCCAGACCTGTTACCACACAAACACCATACAAATGTGTGATGAGCTCATGCCTGTGGGCTCATGTGCATTTGCACGTGTCTAGATTTGCCACACAAACACCATACATGTGTGTGATGAGCTCATGCCTTAGGGCTCATGTGCATTTGCACGTGTCTAGATTTGCCACACAAACACCGTACATGTGTGTGATGAGCTCATGTCTGTGGGCTCAAGTGCCTTTGCACGTGTCTAAATTTGCCACACAAACACCATACATGTGTGTGATGAGCTCATGCCTTTGGGCTCATGTGCATTTGCACGTGTCTAAATTTGGCTAATTCCGTGTCCATAGGCTGTGCACGTATAAAAAATTTCAATCCAGGGGCACCAGGAACCCAAAATGGGCATGTTCTAATATGCTCTTTGGTCAGTTGCTTAGCTCCAATTTTAATATATATGAATCCTTGTTTTTGTAGGGTTTAGGTGCCTAGCTTAGAGAACAGGAATTCACAACAGTGTAGAAATATTATAAATACCGGTATTAAATCACGGGTTTCCGACTTTCAGAATCGAGGGAAATCAAGCTTTTGGGGGTGTCAAGGAACGGCCAAATGAAATGCGTGAAATGAGAATTTGAATGTGGCCAATTGATGGACTGTGTGAAAAACGGTGTGATTTTTTCTGAGTAGCGCACAGGTAACGCATCACAATCTCTGTGTTGCACTTGCGACCAGCTGCTCCCGTCTGCTCCCGTCCCCAAATGCACATCGAAGATGCTTTTTGTTGCGCTAAGTATCTTCACAATCTCTGCACCTCTCCTCAATCGTCGAGCACTTGCTGAAGGAGGAAAGATGCAGTCATCCAACGCGTGTCTCAGGTCTCAAAAACGTGCAAGAGTTACAGAGATATGGTGAAGTTAATGTGATATGGTGACACAAAAATAAGTGGGACTATTTGGCTTGCAAAGGGGGGAGTGGTCACAGGGACAGCCCTGTGTAAGACATTTCTATTACCAAAGGCCCTCACACACCACAAATTCCAGATATCTCTCCCATACGTATAACTATCATGTTCAAACATGTTGAAATGAGCAAAAGAAACTACCAAAAAAGGCCAGAGTTGCCAGGTTTGGGGAGTGTTATGTTAGCAGAGCTGGTGATAGTGATGGTGCCAGGGTCACTTGAGGTTGAGCGCATGTTCAGCACCCTCAAGTACATCTGTAACCCACAGCGCAACAGGCTACAAGCACAGCACTTGACGTGCTGCGCTTGAGGGTTTAAAACTGTCATATACGGCGTATACAGGGTTGGCCAGAACCGTATATATACACCGTATATGCCCGTATAATTGGTGATTTCCCTGCCAAAAATACCGTAAAACACCGTATACACCTATAAATGTAAAATTCTGGCCAACCCTACATATACGTTGTATACAAACGGCTTGGTCAACCCTACATTTGTGGTGTATACAAATGGTTATGCCAACCCTACATGTACACCATCCTGGCCACGTCTTGTGCACCATCAAAGTTTTGCCGTGCCTTACCATGATGCTTATCCCCGGCATCTTTTTTGGAGCGCTCGCTCAAAAAGTTGTCGCAAACGGCATCTTTTTTGGAGCGCTCGCTCGAAAAGTTGTCGCAAACGGCATCTTTTTTGGAGCGCTCGCTCAAAAAGTTGTCGCAAACGGCATCTTTTTGGGAGCGCTCGCTCAAAAAGTTGTCGCAAACGGCATCTTTTTTGGAGCACTCGCTCAAAAAGTTGTCGCAAACGGCATCTTTTTTGGAGCGCTCGCCCAAAAAGTTGTCGCAAACGGCATCTTTTTCGGAGCGCTCGCTCAAAACGTTGTGCAAACGGCATCTTCTTTGGAGCGCTTGCTCAAAACGTTGTTGCAAACGGCATCTTTTTTGGAGCGCTCGCTCAAAGAGTTGTCATAAACGGCATCTTTTTGGGAGCGCTCGCTCAAAAAGTTGTCGCAAACGGCATATTTTTGGAGCGCTCGCTCATAAAGTTGGTTTGGAGCAAAAAGCTGGTTTGGAGCAAAAAGCTGATTTGGAGCAAAAAGTTGGTTTGGAGCATAAAGTTGTCGCAAAATCCTACTGAACACCTGCGTTAAATTGTAGCGCAGGCGATGCGTAACGCAGGCGTTGCGTTGTGCCAAATCTGACTGAATATCTGCGTTGCGCTGCGCCGTATCTTACTAAACACCTGCGTTGCGCTGCGCCAAATCTTACTGAACATCTGCGTTAAAATTGTAGCGCAGGTGTTGCGTGACGCAGGCCTTGCGTTGTGCCAAATCTGACTGAATATCTGCGTTGCGCTGCGCCATATCTTACTAAACACCTGCGTTGCGTTGTGCCAAATCTGACTGAATACCTGCGTTGCGCTGCGCCGAATCTTACTAGACACCTGCGTTGCGCTGCACCAAATCTTACTAAACACCTGCGTTGCGCTGCGCCAAATCTTACTAAATACCTGCGTTGCGCTGCGCTGAATCTTACTAAATACCTGCGTTGCGCTGTGCCAAATCTTACTAAACACCTGCGTTGCGCTGCGCCATTTCTTACTATACACCTGCGTTGCGCTGCGCTGAATCTTACTAAATACCTGCGTTGCGCTGTGCCAAATCTTACTAAACACCTGCGTTGCGCTGCGCCATTTCTTACTATACACCTGCGTTGCGCTGCGCCAATTCTTACGTAACATCTGCACTAAAACTATGCAGGCGTGGGTGCTATGGTGTTCGGCGCTGACATGAAGTTTGACACTGGGAAGGCCATGACTGCTGCCAAGGATGCCGCAGCTATTGCCCCCAACGCTCCTGGTACGTCTGCGTGTGATTTGTTGTTCATTAATCGAATTCATTATTTGAATGAATGCTTAAAAGAATTTGAATGAATGCTTAAAGGAGGCCGCAGCTGTTGCCCCCAACGCTCCTGGTACGTCTGCGTGTGATTTGTTGCTCATCAATCGAATTTGTGATTTGAAGCTGCCAAGGATGCCGCAGCTGTTGCCCCCAACGCTCCTGGTACGTCTGCGTGTGATTTGTTTTTCATCAATCGAATTCGTGATTTAAATGATTGCTTAAAGGAGGCCGCAGCTGATGCCCCTGGAGGCGTACATAAAAGGGGGGCATGTACAATAAGTTATATACCTACAGCAGTTCCGTCATAGGGTAGGGGACTGTTGTATATGATTTTTATGCATGCAGAAGGATGCCCTAACGCACCTAGTACACAAGCTGTCATTCCCAGATGTTGTTTTTATTTTAGATTCCCCTAGTACATAAGCTGTCAATCCAAGAGGCTTTTATTAAATTAGATACCATGCTTTTATTTTTAGATTCCCCTAGTACTTAAGCTGTCGCTCCCAGATGCTGCTTTTATTAGTGTGGAATGGAGGCCGCAGTTGCTGACTTCATTGCGTCTGATACTTCCATGTGGTATGATCATGAGTAGGGTTGGACAAAACCGCATATATATAGGGTGTATATACGGTATTTTTGGCAGGGAAATCACCAAATATATGGTCATATACGATGTTTTAATACGGTTATGGCCAACCCTAATGATTCATGAGAGTGGTGGCAAGAGGGTATGCCCATGTGGCACGAGCGTGTCCCCACATAGCATTGGTGTGTGTGCACTGCAGTTTAAGAGCACCTGCGGCTCCTTTATCTAATAACTGTACAGCAGCTTGCATCACCCTCTGCCGCGCATGACCATGTTTAGATTCCACCACAGTCACTGCCTTGTTTCTGCTCGTGTCGATCCAAGGGCTGCTTCTTTCGCTTCTTTCAACCCGCCCCTCATCCTGCTCACACCCTCTGCCGCGCATGACCATGTTTGGATTCCACCACAGTCACTGCCTTGTTCCTGCTCGTGTCGATCCAAGGGCTGCTTCTTTCGCTTCTTTCAACCCGCCCCTCATCCTGCTCACACCCTCTGCCGCGCATGACCATAATTAGATTC
>Ga0307966_1001429_pt1 | contig 18864 bp, 26 predicted proteins | sample OrgLakmetagen646_FD_203141 | JGI IMG/M metagenome (GOLD analysis project Ga0307966, IMG submission 203141) | Saline water microbial communities from Organic Lake, Antarctica - #646 | ecosystem: Environmental > Aquatic > Non-marine Saline and Alkaline > Saline | place: Antarctica: Organic Lake... | reverse complement strand
AATATTCAATATTCGACCCAGTTCGATATTCAAGATTTATGTGATACATTCGATATCAGTAAATTAATTTTATCGTTTGCCCTGCTGCCTTAACCTACATCAAATATTTATGAGGACTGATTTACTCATCGGAATCCTGTTTTTCCTGGCGCTCTCGCTGCAGCGTTCAGGTTCTGATGATGATCGTGCGGAGCTGGCCCGAAAAATTAAGAACGGGGATAAAGCCGCATTTGAGGCGTTCTATGGAAAACACAGCACTCCGCTCATCTCGTTTCTGCGTTCAAAGGGGCTTGATCAGCAGGAAGCAGAAGATCTTTTACAGCAGGCGTTTTTGATTATATGGGAAAAGCGATCAGAGATCGATCCCTCCCGCTCCCTTCACTCATTTCTTTTTACAACCGCCTACCGGCGTATGCTGAATCTGTTTCGCGACAGGAAGGATACCGTGTCAGACTACGCCTACGTTCTTGAATCGGATGGACAAAATCCGCAGGAAGAAACTGAAACGAATGAAGCTATTCGCCATCTTCATTCCGCTCTTGAAGAGATGCCGGAAAAGCGCAGAAACGTGTTTGAACTCTGTTACATGCAGGAGTTCACCTATAAGGAGGCGGCTGAGGCCCTCGGGATCTCTCCGAAAACAGTGGAAAATCATATGGGACTTGCGCTGAAGGATCTCAGGCTGGCCCTGAAAAACTTTTCACCACCCGGTTGGGGGTGAATTGCAAGTGGTGTGTAATAGGGGCAGAACCAACCTGTAACAAATCATAACTATCATGAAAACGACTCAAAAATTACTCATCACGCTTTCGGCAGCAGCACTCCTTTTTTACGGCTGCAACACAGTGAATAGCTCTGAACCTGAAATCAGTGAGGAAGAGCTGGAAATTGCCGGTGAAATTATCGGAGCCTCTCTTTCCGAAGAACAAGACGGCGTTCTCTCTTCCGTATATGATGCCTTCTCTTCCATTTCCCAGTCCGGCATCTCCTACTCCGGATCCAATTTGACAATGCAGAATATGGCAAATGATCCCGGTAATGGCCCTGGCCGTGGCGGCGAGCGGAACTTTTCTGCAGACTATAACCCGGAAACGGGCGAGCATATCGTCTCCTTCGACCGATCGTTCGATGGCCCGAATCTCACCAAGAGCCTGAGCGTGCTCAACAAATACGTCTTTACCGACATCAACAGTGAGTTCCTGGCCTTTCCGAGACGTGACAACGATATGATCGAAACCATCGATTATAAAGGGATGAGAACCGGTTCGTTTGAAACCGAGCGGCGGACCTCCAGCTTTACCCGAATCGATACAATGTTTGCATCAGGGCTGTCGGATGAAAGCGCCATCCTCACGCTCGACGGCAAGCACAACGGTTCAGGCCAGATGACTGTAACGCTCCCGCGTATGGACCGAAGTGGCGAACGCACCTTCGATGTACAGTTCGACTTTCAAAATATCCAGATTGATAAAGCGATTGTCAGAGAGAACGGCAATCTTGAGGAAGGAATTACCGGGCTGATCACCTACAATATGCAGATGGTAAAGACAACAAACGGCGATACGACCGAGCGATCACTAACCGGAACTATTGAACTGACCGGTGACGGCACCGCCCTGTTACGGTTCAACAGATTTAGAAAAACATTCCGCATTGCGATGAGGGATGGATCGGTGACCGACTAAACAAAACATTTTAAGCTAACGGCGGGCAGGTCATTATCGAATGGCCTGCTTTGCCTGTTTTACCCAACTCCACATGACCCCTTCCGCAAACAATCAGCCAGAACAACAAGATCGCGACCGGGCCCGCCGCCTGATGGAGGGGTTCGACCCGGGTGCGTCTCCTGAAGAGGCTGACGATGTGCTGCTACACTATCTGGATGCTTACAAAAAAAGCGCGTCTCTTGTAGTTTCTGAGACTCCCTCAGAGGCCATCTGGACGTCTATTTCCGATTTAATCGACGCAGATTCAGAGTCCGGAAAGATTACAAAACTGCCTGTGCTATCCGTTTTCTGGAAAGCCGCGGCTGTCGTCCTGGCAGCCTCGCTTTTGGTTTTAGCCTATATATCACTGCAGACCCCGGACCCCGAACTCCTGGCCAGCAGCGGTGCCCAGCGCACCACAACTGAGCTTTTTGACGGATCGGTTGTGACACTGCGTCCCAACAGCAGCTTGTATGCGCTGGAAGAGACGAATACAAAGCAGACATACAGAATTGACGGCGAAGCCTATTTTGAAGTAGCTAAAAACCGGGACCGCCTCTTCACCGCCATGTCAGGCGATGCCAAAGTGGTCGTGACCGGAACCGAGTTTTCGCTTAGCAACTGGAGCAGCGCGGTCCGGGTCTATCTTGAATCGGGCAGCGTGAGGTTTTCTGATCTTGATGACTCACAAACGGTTGAACTTGAGCCCGGAGAGTACAGCGAGAAAATCGGTGACCAAATTACTGAGCCCGCAGCTATTGAAGGACAAGCGTATACTGGCTGGCTGACAAATGAGCTCAGGCTTGACAGCCGGACCGTCTCTGATGTTGCCTCCGAAATTGAGCATCACTTCGGTATAACGCTGGAAATCCCGCAATCTATGGCAGATGAACGCCTTACCGGAAGTCTCCAGCTTCAGGATCGTGAACAGGTGCTGTCCGACCTGGCACTATCACTCAACGGTAGATTTGTGAGGGCTGACGAAAACCGCTACACATTCGAACCGCTGACACAGGATTAACCGACCACGGAGCAGAACCTAAAGCGTCTCACTTTGGAGGCAATGTCACTAACATTATTATGATATCTATGTAAGAAGTATTAGGAAATTTGCAATTGAATAGTGGTTTGTTGGTGATCTAAATCGGTCCGGCATTTGATTTCTGAAGGCGGTGCTTGATTTGTGGGGAGTGCATGCGATGGTTGTAAAAACTCACCGGATCAATCTTTGATTACGGTGACAAAGTGATATGGACCTTTGTTTTTACATCGCAAAACGGACCGCAAATCCCGACTGAAGGAATCACCAGCCCGGCGGGTTTTGGATACTTTTGACCGTTCACCTGTCCCCGCGGGGAAAGTATCGGGGAAAGATTCAAATAATATCTAATGTTAGTGACTTTACAATTGAAGTGGCTTTGGAGGGGGATTTTCGAACCGATAACCTGTCCTAAAGCTCCTCTTCGTAACAAGTCCCGTTAAGGCGCGATAGGGAAGGTCAAAAAGACTTTAAACAATGAAACAGACATGACAAAACAGAAAAAAATATCCACCGGAGCCTGTTCATGCTGATCATCATTTTATCGCTGCTGTTTCTTCAATCGTTTGCTTCGGAGATGCCGGTTCAATCCGGTGAATCCCTGCACACCATTTTTCAGACGATTGAAAAAGAGACCGGCTATAAATTTCTTTACAGGGACGCATTGATCGCGGATAAAACGGCAGACTTTACCATGAACGACAGCTGGCGGGAATCACTGTCAGCCCTGCTTGACAATTCCGGCCTTGCTTCCTCCATTGATGATGACCGACAACGGGTGGTAATTTACGAAGGAACCCCATCGGGCTCTACAGAAACAGAGATCGGCGGGTTTGTAATTGATTCTGAATCGGGTGAACGCCTCCCCTTCGCAACCGTAAGCTGGCTGGCGGATAGACAACCTGCAAAAAGTACCCAAACCGATATCAACGGCCGTTTTACAATTCGCGGCTTATCAGACCGGTCGGGCCTGTCAGTCCGGATCAGCTATGTAGGATACACGACAACAATGCTCGACATTAACGCCGGCTCAATGCCTGACAATGCACCACTGAATATTCGCCTGGAGCCTTCGCGCGTTGAGATCTCCGAAATCCTGGTCACAGGAGCCTCAGGGAGCGCTCCGGCCGACTCAATTTATCGCGGAATTCTTGATATGGGCACCTTCAGCCCGCTTGGCGAATCGAATACGGTAAGGATGCTTCAAACACTTCCCTCAGTTAGCCACGGCGCATCGCTCACTGAGGGCTCCTACATCAGGGGAAGCAACTCCGATGCGCTCCGGGTCCTGCTCGACGGATCCGTGATCTACAGCCACTCGCACCTTTTTGGGCTGATCGACAGCTTCAACCCCGACGTGATCCGAACCGGCAGTTTTTACTATGATGTGGCCCCGGCCCGCTATCATGCGCCACCCGGCGGCGTGCTGAATCTTGTCACTCAAACAGGATCCCTGCATGAGTATGGAGGCAGTTTTGGCCTGAGTAATTCAGTGGTGAAAGGCAGTATTGATGGACCAATACAGAAAGGACGGTCCAGCTTTATGATCGCCGGGCGCCACTCTATTCTGAACAGCATCAACCTGTTCAATACTTCCGATATGATATCCTGGGGGCTCGATATCGACCGGGAGACATCACTGCCCGATAATGCGACGGACCTTAACGAACGCATCGTGGATCCGGGCGACTACTCGGTCAACTTTTATGATCTGCACGGTAAGCTATTTTTTGAGCGGAATAGCAACAGCAGCTTTACTCTGAGCGGCTACCTTGGGGGAGATAATACCTCACAGGTGTCTGAACGGATCATTCGGGCAACACCAAATGCACAGAGGCGGTTTGAACGGTCAAATTTTGAGACCGACAACAGCTGGGGAAACCGGTCGGCGAATGCCTCCTACTACCACAGCTTTGGCAGCGACCGGATGCTTCACGTTCAAGGCGGCTTCAGCTACCTCTACACCAGCTATCTGAAAGAAGATTTTATCTACCAGAGAACCGGGCAGGATCCCGACAGGCCACCACTTTTCGTAAGCAACTTCGAAAATGAGAGCGAGCTCAATCACGGCTACCTGAACGCAGAACTTGAGGCGGATCGCTTCACCGTGGGCGCCATGGTCAATGTGTATGATGCCGCATACCGCGAACTGTCTCTCAACCGATCGGAGTTCTTTCAACGCACCCGGCCGGTGATGCCCGAGCTATACGGCGAGTACCGCTTTGGGGGTGATCAGGCCGCTTACTCAGTAACCGCGGGCGTTCGGCTTCAGCACTATTCTGATGGCGGTTTTACACGGCTCTCCCCCCGCATCAAAGCGTCGTTTTTTCAGGACAAGCCGATCTCGTTTGGGCTCAGTGCCGGGCGAAACTACCAGTACCTCTACCGCCTCTCCATCTATAACCAGACCACGTCCGATATCTGGATCATGGCTCTTGACGAACAGCCGCCCGCTCTTAGCGATCACTTCTCAGCCAGTGTGTCGGCAACGCCCTGGCAGAATGCTTTTTTCCAGGTTGAGGGATACCTGAAACAGCAGCAAAACCTTCGGTTTCATGAAATCAACTTCCAGAATGTAGAGTCGTCGTTTGACGGCAATCCGTGGTTTGTTAATAACGACGGCTACTCGCAGGGTGTTGAATTTATGTTTCGTCAGTCGTTTGGGAAAGCAGATATCACACAGTCTTATACGTACTCCATCACCGAGCTTAAAAATGAGCGCTTTCGTAACGGCGACTGGTTTTATGCCGAGTGGGACCGCCGCCACAGGTTCAACACCATCATCTCATACGAACTGACTCACAGGCTGAAGGCAAGCGTCAACTGGACCAATTCCACCGGCAGGCCCGACCGGATCCGGCTAACAGAAGAGACCCAGGATCGACTTGGCTCCTACAGCCGGCTGGATTTAAGTATTGGTTATTCCGGCACCGTCAAAGAAACAAAGATCCGTGTGCAGGCCGGCGTATACAACCTCATAAACCGCAACAATCCGTGGTACCGCGAATGGGTGCAGACGATTGACAACTCCGGTATTCGGCCTCGGCTCTCACCCGAACAGGTAGACGTGTACGACCTCGGAATACAGCCGTCTATATCTGTGGGGATTTATTTTTGAATTGGGTTTGGCGGTGACCAACCGGACGGGGATTTCTTACTTTCCGGTTTTCTTGATTAGTTTTATTACATAAGGGTCTTATGATTATTTATCGCGTTCAGAATCTTGAATGGTTAGTTACCCAACTCGACAATGAAGGGGTGAAAATATTAGATGAGATTGAGACCCATGAGTACGGTAGTTTTGTGGGTATAACCCGCGCATATACACTGACAAGCTTTGCCATTTGTTTGCTCGCTTAAGGTTTTATTGTTACTCTTGAAATTGCAATCATTTCAACACTTTAGTGCCTGCCGGTAACGAGCCAAACCGTTATGCAGGTTTATAAAACTAGGTTTCATGAAAATAAAATTGACTTAAAATGGCTAAAGAACAATTGAAAGATATGTCAGCTGAGCAGCTGAATGAAAAAAGCAAAGGCCTTAAGGTTTTAATTGGTATTTCAATACCCCTTATTGGTTTCTTATTCGGTATTCCAATTTACGACTATTTAAACGGGGAAGATATTGACTGGTCACTACTTACGATTGCGATTTGTACGTTAGCCATCCCCGCCACTCTTTATCCGCAACTACAAGAAATCAAAAAAGAGCTTAAGACCAAGAGATAATCAGAGTAGTTTCTGAGACTGGGCAGACAGGTGAAATTTCACAACGCTCCTTTACGCATGTACGCAATAATGTTCTTCATCTATAGCATTACGGATACACCTACGGTTCCAGATAATCAGCTTCCAAAACTTTTAGCAGACGATTGACGGCAGTTCTTTGCCTGTAATTGCGGTACCAGTTAAATGCCAAACCGTTCGATGTGCAACCTGAAAATTGAATCCATTACCAATTCCCGCGTCCCCCCTCAGCTCTCACCCGTGCTTTTAAACGACTTTCCCTTAGTTGTTGACCTCATTCAACTTACAGCAATTGCCATTTATTTTTTTCCTGAGTATAATATTAAATAATTAGTGAGGGAAACCCATCTCATGGTAGCTAAACGCTATGAGTAATCACTAATCGGGTATAGCTACCTGAGTTGGATATTTTTTATAAATAAACAATGAGGGAAAATCATGCTTACTCGAATACTTGGTATCATAGTACTGCTGTTTGTGTCAGGTTGTGCCACAACGATCGTTGAGAAATATGCTCCTGCAACATATGGATCACACGCGTTCTCAGGAATCAACGATCAATCTGAAGATTATACTGTTGGCGTTTTTGATTGTACGGTAACACTGGTTCCGCCCCGTGTGGAGGAAGCCTCCTCTGCAAACACCACAAATTGGTTTAATGTACTATCGGCCGCATATCCTGTATCAGATGGCTGGACATATCAGTCAGCCATCGATAACCTCTCCAATAATTCCCTGGAAATTAAAACGTATGATGCCCAGGGAGCCGCCACATTCGTAGGTTCCGATGTGCATATACGCTACGTACCGGGTAACAGCGATCCCAAACGGGGTATCCACTGGATCCAGGTGGTTAAAAACAATCACCGTATCAATCCTAGTATGCACGGTACTCCTGATAATAAAGTTGATACGTACGCAAGAACAGGTATGCCATATTATGATGATGGCGGTGCTGCAGACTTCGGTAACTGTGACTCTTCCTGTAACTTCTATGACAAGCCCAGACGGACTGACCCAGTACTTAATCATGATTGGGACGCCTTGCTATACGTTGTTGAAGCGCCGGCTGCAGGTCCCGGACGTGTCACACTTCGCGCACCCGCGATGAGCTGGGGGTGGAAAAACGAATGCACGATTGATTTGCCCATTTTGGATTGGTGGCTACGCCTGCTTGATGGGTACGTGAGTCTTAACAGTGACGGACCGATTGTAGCTGACAGCTCTGTGCAGCTGAATCTTGAGGGCGAGGCACGCTTCCGGTTGATGCAGGGGGAGCTCGAGTCAACAGTGGCGCTTACTGACCTACAACTCGCTCTTGACATCGGCCCGCAGACAGAGCCCATCTCAGCCGAAGCCAACATTATCACGTTCAGCACCGAAGGTTCAGGGACATTCTCTGACTTTACGCTGGGTGATGAAGAATTCCGAGGCGCGCAGCTTGTTCTCTCAGGGGGCAACGGCGTCATCCACAGCAACAGCGGTGGTATTTCCGCATCTATTGATGGTGAGATCGTGGCGGAAAACCAGGACTCGATGCCAATAACGATGTACCTATACGGCCAGCTTGGTGAGGAGAACTACTCCGTTTCGCTCACCGCAGAGACTACCATGATCGTGCCGCGTAACTAACTCTATCCGACATGCCCCGGTTGTAGCATTGGCGATATGCAGACCCGGCCGGGGATTTGGGTCACGCTGTTTTTATAGCGGTTTGAGTAGATGTAAACCGGACGTTTGATGATTCCTTGCTGTCACAAGGCCGAAACTCAAACTGCTTTTTTGAAAAATAAATTTTTAATCAATGTAAAAAGCTATGGAAAAGGAAATCTGGGGGTTAATTGGGATCGTTGTGGGTATAATTGTTAAAGGTGTGTTTGATATTATAAAATTGAGAATGAGTCATGATCACGACAAAGAACGTTTCAGGTCCCAGAATTTAGCCAAAGAGAATATCAAAGAGCTGTTGATGGAGATGCTGAATCATCGAAAATACACTGACAGAACGTTTGACGCATTGAAAAAGAGAATTGGTGGTTACCCGGATGATGACATTCGAAAGATGCTGATGGAGGTCGGGGCGCAAAAAGTGAGGGCAAAAACAGATGGAAAGGAGATGTGGTACCTAACGGAACGGCAAGAGGAACGGAACAGACGACGAAACCAGCTTTGAGTGTAGCCATATATAATTCCGGCCTCCGACCGCAGATCTCACCGGAGCAGGTGGACGTGTACGACCTGAGAATTCAGCCATCGGTGTCTGTGGGGATCTGTTTTAAGATGAATGTTCACAGATCCATCTTGATCAACGCTCCTTTCAGATTGATGCCAATTACATGGAGTTCTCTCCACTCCCTCCCGGTCGGTCGAGATGACAGGTGCGCGTTGATGCAGAGGGCGGCGTGCTTACCTATTGCTTTTTCAAAACTAAGAGAATCGCCGCCATAACGATACGTTCTGATCTGGCAGGTATCGGGTAAGAAAAGTTCGTCATTCGATATTCCTTGTTCGATATTCGATATTCGACCCTTTCATCCCGTCCAAAGCGCAAGCGCAGCGGAGGGATTTCCTTGTAATGGCTTCCGGATTGTTCATGGAGGAGGCAGAGGTAGGTTCACCCCTGTCATGTTGAGTGAAATATAGCTTGGTTGCGGTGTGGAGTTGAAACATCCCCTCGTTCGCAGATCCGTCTTGAACAACGCTCCTTTCAAACCATTGACAAGTCCTGCATATCTCCCTAACTCTCACCCGAGCATGTAGACGTGTACGACCTGAGAATTCAGCCGTCGGTGTCTGTGGGGATCTGTTTTTTGGGATGGTTTGATCGTTACCTTACCGGACGGTTTTCATTATTGTCTACTTTATTTGATTAGGGCTTTTGTTAACTAACTGAAGGCAAAATCAAATTGGAAGTAAAACTTGACAGTTCAATTATTAAAATGATGATAGTCTGTAAGCACGTTACATAGATGTATATCACCGCACCCTTTTCAAACACATAATGTCCCTTCTGTTACAACACCTCATTACGTATTTATTTTGTACATTATAAATACATTTAACGAAACAACTGTTTATTATGGCCACAGCACGAATTGAATTAGATCAGGATATCCAGCCGTTGTCTGAATTCAGAAAACATGCGGCTGATTTCATTGCCCGAATCAAGGAACAGAAACGATCCATTGTTTTAACTCAGCACGGAAAAAGTGCTGCTGTTTTAGTGGATGTATCTGAATATCAGCGTATGGTTGATAAGATCGATTTAATGGAAGAGTTGATCGAGGCAGAACGACAAATTGCAAAAGGTGAAGTCGTATCGCACGAAGAAGCAAAAAAACGAATTAAAGAGAATCTGTCCAAGTGGAAATAGTTTGGACTAATCAGGCATTACACAAGCTCAACAAGATTGTCGACTACATCGCCCAGGATGACATTGTTACTGCTGAAAAGTGGGTATTTAAACTGATTGAAAAAACCGATCAGCTTATTGAGCAACCCGAGTCGGGACGGATTGTGCCTGAATATAATGAACCGAATTTGCGTGAATTGATTTTTGGAAACTATCGGGTAATCTACCGGATACGTAAAGAAGAGAACACAATTTATAATCAGACTGTCTGGCATGCCAGACAGGTTCCACCTAAATCGAGTGCAAGATTGCGTTAACAATCGTCTCAATAAAACCTCTCCCCTCTCGTTGAAATGTAAGTACATTGTAATTATATTGGGGTATACATTCACGCAGCATAACAGCCATGAAAACAAAAATTATACGTATTGGGAATTCCCAGGGAGTTCGAATTCCAAAACCTCTGATTGAAGAAAGTGGAATTACCGAAGAAATCGAGATGATTCTCAGAGATAATGAAATTGTTCTTCGCTCTGCAGAAACAATACGCAAGGATTGGGAGGCGTCCTTCGAAAAAATGGCTAAAGAAGATGATGATGACTTATTGGATCAAGAAGAAATAGAAAAAACATCTGACTGGGATGAAGATGAGTGGACATGGTAGATAGACATCCGGTCAGAAGATTTGACGTTCATCTGATGTCGCTTGATCCAACAAAAGGTTCTGAAATTAGAAAAACCCGACCCTGTTTAATTATTTCACCTGATGAAATGAATAAACATATCAGAACCGTAATCATTGCGCCTATGACGTCCACAATCAAAAAGTATCCAACACGGGTTACAACAACGTTTCAGGGCAAAAAAGGACAGATAGTTTTAGATCAAATTCGTACAGTTGATAAAAGCCGTTTAATCAAAAAACTTGGCTCAATCAGCAGTGTAGCTGAAGAGAAAGCTCTCAGTGTGTTGCAAGAAATGTTTGCTCCATAGATTCGCCCACTTAACCAGAGTTTCAACCGGATTTCCCTGCAAATCAAACGAAACGAAATTAGTGGTAACGGTACTAATTAGAGTTTTTAACCGGCCGCTAAAGTCTTTTGAACAACTACAAAAAGGAGCTACCATGAGTACTTTAAGCGTCCGATTACCCGAATCGTTACACAAAAAAATAAAAGAACTCGCTGAACAAGAGGGCGTTTCCATGAATCAGTTTATCACCTTGGCTGTGTCTGAGAAAATGTCGGCCCTGTTGACAGTAGATTACCTTAAAGAACGGGCAGAAAAGGCAAGCAAACAGAATTTTAGACATATTATGGATCAAGTGCCTGATGTGGAACCGGAAGAGTTTGATAAATTATAAACCGCTACCCGTAAAAAAACTATACGCTACCCATCTTAACCAAAGTGTGATTGCGATATGGAATATTCAGCATTTAAACTAAGCCACAAGTTAGTTTGGGTTATTGTCATTGGTGATATGGATTCCAGGTTGTTCAGGGAGTTCTCTCCACTCCCTTTGGGTCGGTCGAGATGACAGGTGCGCGTTGATGCAGAGGGCGGCGTGCTTACCTATTGCTTTTTCAAAACTAAGAGAATCGACGCCATAACGATACGTTCTGATCTGGCGGATATCGGGTAAGAAAAGTTCGTCATTCGTTATTCCTTGTTCGATATTCGATATTCGACCCTTTCATCCCGACCGAAGCACAAGCGCAGCGGAGAGATCTCATCCTTGTAATGGCTTCCGGATTGTTCATGGATGAAGCAGAGGTAGGTTCACACCTGTCGTGTTGATCTCCTAATTTTGTCCTAAAACAGGGCAACACTGTTTAAAAGGTGACAGAATAAATCTCCCTTTGAGGGGAGTACCCCGCCGGCTGGCGGGGGGAGGGGTGTCTGATGGTTTTATTGCCAACCTGAACACCAGACGCCGACCTCATTACCATGCTTCTGAACACCCCTCGCACCCTGTTCTGAACGAACAGTATGATCTCCCCTAAATGGGAGAAAAGATTTATAGTCAATATGAGGACTCAAATTTTTTGAATAGAGACAGAGTCTACGGCCTTGATGGGTGGAGGAATAGCATGGTTTGCATAACTGCACGGGAGAAATCGCTATGAGCGCTCACGAAGTGAGTATTCTCATAGTGTACCCGTGCGGGCAAACCGTGCCCGGAAGCCATCACAGCCGGGAGTTTTTGCATACTTTTGGCGGTCCAAAAGTATGAGGTTTAAATACTTTGCGGTGCGAAGTCGAAACATCTCCTTGTTCAGTCTGGCAGTCAGCCAGTACCGACACCCCTCACATCAAAAACGGGGTGTTATGCAGACCATCGTCCAGACCGTTCTTCATATCGGCCTCAGGTACTGCCAGGCTGAAACCACAGATTCCACACTTGGAAGACTTTTAAACCGGGAGCCCTACACCGTTGAGGATTACGTCAGGGATCACTCACACTTCTGGGCATAATCCGGAAGAACGTATATTTTCAGGTTGATGGATACCTGAAGCATCGGGGATCTGGTTTTAATGTGAGGGTGGCTTCCCTCCCATCTGCTGTAGCTCATCATAATCTTTCATCGCCCCCCCCTACCCCTTTCTAAAAAACTAAGAAAGATCACCCGGCATTTTTATTTGATTGGGGCTTTTACTATTTAACCGAACGTACATTCGCACAGAGAGTTAGACGAGGCAGTATTGTATATTTGCAGTGTTTAAGCACTATGTGAATAGAGCATTATTACATGTAATATGGCTTTAAATTTACATGCTTTTAATAAACCAGAACTCGGACATATTTTATTATGGGTCTATCAAGAAATGATTTTATTGAACAAGCATTTGTACTTGAACCTGAGGGTCTAAAACATATTGATAGATTGTATTCAGAGCTACCGGGTGAAAAGACCTTTACTGTAGAAACTGAAGATAAATACAAAAATACTTACAAAACTGTTGATGACTTAATAAATCTGGAAAACCCAAAAAGTAATCAGATAAAAAAAATTGACTTTCGGTTGTCTTCTCGTGATCCATATCTAACTGCTAATATTAGTTTTGAAAAGGATCGAACTAATAATATTTACACACACTTTGTAGCTGATTCAGATGAGTACACACCAATTTTTGATAAATTACTATACAGGATAGAAGCTACTAAACCGTGGTACTCAAAACTTTCAAAAACAGACTTTATCACATATTCTCTTATAGCATACTTTTTGCTTAATGTTTTTGGTTGGATATTGGTTGCCTTAGAAGTTGTTCAGACTTCAAGTGGAGAATCTGATACACAGGTTGAAGCACTTGCAAGGTTACTAGTATTTGGAATCATCGGAGTATTACTATTTTTGGGATGGTTAATGAATAAGTTTAGAAATGTAGTTTTTCCAAGCGGCACTTTTGTAATAGGACATGAAGCAAAACGGCATAAAACCTTAGATAAAGTTCGATGGACGGTTGTTGTTGGCAGTGCGCTCGCCTTAACATTTAGCATGTTTGAACTGATTATATTCTAGTCGCAACATAAAAGTCGTTTCAAGCGAATTTTAACCCAGCCTCAGTTAACACTAAAAGTATTAGTTCGTTATTGGCGATATTAGAAATCACCTTGCAAAAAAATTAAAGCTGCCTCTTTAGCCAAACCAAATACACTCCAACTCAATAATGTCATAATCTCAAAAATGGGTCTCTAGAATATTGACCATCTGCAGTTAAACCAGCAATCAGTGAAGTAGACAACCAAATTACACTCAGGTTAAAAAATCTGCCCTCTCACTTCTCCCACTGTTATAATTATAACTTCATGCTTATCACGTCTGACATTAGAGCCAATCATAAAATTATCAAGTAAATAAGACTTAAACAGCCAATTCATTACTTTTATGAGCCTTCTAAAAGGCTGGCTGGGCGAGAAGAAAACCGCATTTTGGATGTGGCTGTTTCTCAGCAAGCGGACATATAGACAGTTTCACAATATCATCATTCCGGGGCAAAACGGAACCACTCAAATCGATCACCTGGTCGTGTCGCCATTCGGCATTTTTATCATTGAGACCAAGAATAAAAAAGGCTAATGGTTCCCCGCTCTCCAGCGGGGCCCATAAGGACTTCCCCCATAGGGACCACTTTGTGGCACCCTCAAGATTATTGACTTACATTCCTTTAAGCCAAAGGCACCCATGCCGGGCACACACAAGAAATTCCTGCTGACGGATTCGCGTTGGTTGCCCGACTTTTGAATTGATTGCCCTGCAGCAGAATTGCCAAACCGTTCTACTCCGGGGAAGGTTCAGCCGTTTTTACATATGACAGAGATTAACTACATTTAGATATGTCTGAAAAAGAACTCATAAAACGAATCAAGAAGCTTCCATCAGAAGCGCAGCAAGAAGCGGCAGAGTTTGTCGATTATCTCTCCCAAAAGTATATTCAACAACCCATCGATTCCAGCTCATCTAAAAAGAAATCTATTCTTGAAAGTTCGTTCAGGGGAATGTGGAAAGACCGTGAGGACATGCAAGACAGTACAAAGTGGGTTCGGGAACTTCGAAAAAGTCGTTGGGCTAAATAGACACAATTATGGCTCAACCTGTAATTGTTGATACGGATATTCTCATCGATTTTGGTTTAGACAGGCCCGATGCTGTTCAAACTATGGCAAAGCTTGAAGAAAACTACACAATTACTGTCAGTGTAATCACAGCGATGGAGTTGTACGCGGGCTGCCGAAGTAAAAAAGATCTGAAGAAAGTTGATGAATTACTTTCGGGTATAAACATCGAATTTGTAACGAAGGCAGTATCGGAAAAAGCGTTTGAGTTAATGAAGAATTTTAGATCAAGCCATGGCGTGGAAATTAATGATATGCTGATTGCCGCAGCTGCGATGACATTAGAAGTGAAATTGATTAGTAAAAATCAAAAACACTATACGTTTCTACCGGGTTTGGACCTTCTAAAATATCCTGTGATCGAAGAATAACAAGTGGTTCAAGCTTCGGAATTCAATTGAATCATAAAGATGCACTATTATGGAAGACACACTGGCCAAACAGATCGAAAAGCTAAACAAGAGTGAGAAACTTCGTTTGGTTGAGGCACTATGGGACTCCATCGCCTCCGAACCGGAAGATTTTCCACTACCGGAACATCATAAATCTGTTTAGGATATGCGTCTCAAAACATTAGATGAAGATACAGAAAAAGGAACATCTTGGGACGAGTTTCGGAAAAACTATTTATAAGTCACTGTGGGTAAATCATATATCATTACTCCCCAGGCTCAGCGAGATTTTGACAGTACTTATTGGTGGTATGAAGAGCAATATCATGATTGAGGAAAAGAATTTGCTCGGTGTGTGGATGCAAAAAGTAGAAGAGATTCAACGGTTTCCTGAGCAATTTCAAATTATTTACAAAAATAGGGTTCGAAGAGCGTTGGTCTTACGATTCCCATATTCTGTTTTTTACGTAGAGAAGCCAGAAGTACTCAGCATCTTTGCCATTCAGCGGCAAAACAGAAATCCTGCCCTATGGAAGTCTCTAATATAAAGAATCGGCACCTTAATCGAGTAGTCGGTCGTGAGCAATATATTCACGGTGCGCCTCTCGCCATAGGCACTACTTTGCAGCACACCCGTATCCGCCAGCTGGCGGATACGGGTCGCGTATATGGTGGTCACCAACCATCACCTCTCCCGCAATTAGAATTATGAATTCGTACTTATCACGTCTGGCAAAAGTACCGATCATAAGAGAAGATCTATAAATGATAGCTTAACCAGGCAATTCATCACTTTTATGAGCATCCTCAAAGGCTGGCTCGGCGAGAAGAAAACCGCGTTTTGGATGTGGCTGTTTCTCAGCAAGCGAACATACAAACAATTTCACAGCATTATTATTCCGGGGCCAAACGGAACCACTCAAATCGACCACCTGGTTGTGTCACCGTTTGGTATTTTCATCGTTGAGACCAAGAACAAAAAAGGCTCATGGTTCCCCGCTCTCCAGCGGGGCCCATAAGGACTTTCCCCATAGGGACCACTTTATGGCACCCTCAAGATTATTGACTTACATTCCTTTAAGCCAAAGGCACCCATGCCGGGCACGCACAAGTGTTTCATACGGCCCGTTAAGGTTTATTGCTAAACTTTTGAGTTGTTAGGCCGGTCGCAGAAACACCGAACTGGTATGTGTACAAACAATTTCTAATCATACTTATATGAAAAAACATTGGCCATTGTTAGGTCCCCTCTGTTCTCTATTCTTGTTTTTAGTAGCAGCACATTTTTATCCAGGTGGCACAATGACTTCCACAGAAACTGTTGGATACGATTGGGTAAACAATACCATTTCAGCCTTATTTCAACCTAATGCATTGAATGGGGATACTAATCCAGCAAGATATTTTGCTATCCCTGCAATGCTAGTTTATTGCTTAAGTTTGGTATTCATATTCCGGACCATTTCAAAAAATTCTGCCACTAAATTCCATAAGGGAACGATTGAAATCGCCGGTATTGGATTCGCTATTTATACTTTTTTAGTAGTCACTCCTATGCACAATTTAATGGTGAGTATCGCTCTGGTTTTCTTTTTAGTTACAGTGCTTAGTATGTTGCATAATTTGTACTTGCAAAGAAATAAGCGGTTGTTGGTAATTGGTATTGTTTGTATTTCTATTCCGCTTATAAATGCAACATTATACTATGGGAATTTCATACATGGGATTCTTCCAGCTGTTCAAAAAACCGGTGCCGTTGCTTGTGCAGTTTGGTTTATTCTTGTTTACTACTACGAGCAACGTATATTTACTAATCAAAATGTAGACATAATCGAGTAGACGGCCGTGGGCGATAAGCCCACGGTGTGCCTCTTGCCACGGGCACTTCTTTAGAGCATACCATCACGCCGGGGCGTGACGGTTCATTATCCCTCTCCTCTCCTTCTGTTAAAATTATAAATTTGCACTTATCACGTCTGGCAATAGTACCGATTATAAGTATAGATCTATAATTGAAGGAATAAACAGGCAATTCATCATTTTATGAGCATTCTCAAAGGCTGGCTTGGCGAGAAGAAAACCGCGTTTTACATGTGGCTGTTTCTCAGCAAGCGGACGTACAAACGGTTTCACAACATCATCATTCCAGGGCCCAACGGAACCACACAAATCGACCACCTGGTCGTGTCGCCATTTGGCGTTTTCATCGTTGAGACCAAGAATAAAAAAGGGTGGATTTTCGGGTCAGCACACCGTGCAAAATGGACCCAAAGTATTTACGGCAATAGCTATTCATTTCAGAACCCGCTGACGTTCAACAACTTTTAAATAGTTTGTATTAAATAACTTGCAAACATTGCATGACGCCTTGTTCATCCCGATGGTTCGGGACAAAACGAACCTTCCGAAGGAATATCTGCGGTGAAAAATTCAAGGCTGTGAAATAATTGTCGGCGGTCACGGAGTCTCTGCTACCTTTTATCAATGGTCCGCCACGCTTATAAATTGTTAATCAGTTTCTCGCCGGTAGGATAAAAGGTCCCCGCAGATTCTCCAGCTCCCTCAATCCGCCAATTTTTTCAAGGCCGAGGTTTTCTTTCTCAATGATTAAACATAGGATCAAGAATTAAATTCTTACCTCTTTGGAAGTAGATCAGATACTCAGGAAGCTTGACCATCACGAGTCTGAATCCGACCTGACAAAGAAGGATCACATCCGCTCGCTGCGGCAGAGATATCAGTCAAAGATTATTTGCCCGAAATGCGGCTCTGAGCTTGTGGAGAGAACGGCGAAGAATGGGCCGAATGCAGGCAGGGAATTTCTGGGCTGTGAGAATTTTCCGAGGTGTCGGTATACCACAAGCGTTTAAACATTTTCAGAAGACAAAGCTGAGCAGGCATGAATCTCATCATCAGACATTGTGGTTTATCTAATATGACAATGCCCTGGTTAAATCGCGCATAAAAAGTCGTTATAGGGCGAACATACCGCAGAAAAAATATCTGATCTTTCCCGAATAGCTCGTAGCGTATATTCACTATTTTCCTACAGCCTAAGCTGACGTTCACACTTTGACGGTGATTCCGATTTTTCCATATTACTCTCGTTATTTCGGTCGTAACAAGATCAAAACCTGCATGTGTAGCATGGATAACATGAATGACACTGGTGTTATACCGGTCTGTTCTGCAAGCTAAAAACATCTGTAACAATCATTGAATTATCGCATTGTTTAAAGCGATCACTATTACCAAAACAATGAGAACAATAATTTTATTAGCCTTAGTACTTTTTCAAGTATGTACTGTAAAAGGGCAGACATCATTAAAAGAAATAAACCTGGTAAACGGAGAGTATGGTGTAGGTTTTAAACACTATATATCTGTCGACAGTACAAGAACCTACCGCATACATAATGAGTTTAATAATCAATTTATAAATAGGCCAATTCCTATCAGCATTTGGTATCCAGCTATTAGGACAAATAATAGTTCCGAAGAGTTAACTGTCTTAGATTATTTGGAAATTCTTAAAGAAGAAGAGGAGTGGAAGAACCTACCAAATGAGTTTCTATTAGATTGGTTTCCTTATTTATGGAACACGCCTGAAAACAATGCTCACCTTTCCGAAAAAGTTAATGCTTTTTACAATTCTACACCTCTGGAAGGAAAATTCCCTGTTGTTGTGTATGCACCAAGTTATCAAGCTTCATCAATTGAAAATTTTACACTATTCGAATATTTAGCAAGTAATGGGTTTATCGTGATATCAAGTCCATCAAGAGGAACAGATACAAGATGGTTAGAGGGAGGAACTACAAAAGATATGGAAACACAATCCAGAGATATCGAATTTCTCTTAAAGGAAATTCATAACCTCAAAAATACAGATTCGGAGAACGTTGCATTAATGGGCTTTAGTTTTGGCGGACTATCAAATGCCATAACGGTTATGAAAAATAGGAGCATCACTGCTTTGGTAAGTTTGGATGGAACCGAAAGATATAATTA
>Ga0307966_1001428_pt1 | contig 18867 bp, 15 predicted proteins | sample OrgLakmetagen646_FD_203141 | JGI IMG/M metagenome (GOLD analysis project Ga0307966, IMG submission 203141) | Saline water microbial communities from Organic Lake, Antarctica - #646 | ecosystem: Environmental > Aquatic > Non-marine Saline and Alkaline > Saline | place: Antarctica: Organic Lake... | reverse complement strand
CTGCCCACGCTTGCACCTGTGCTGGAAGCGGCGGAGAAGGGGTCAGGTAACAAATAACAAATTTCAGCCTTTTGTCACTACTGTCCAAAACAGAGCGAAAATTTTAGGACTCTCATAATCTCAAAACAACCGCATCATAGCTCGCATCCTTAATGGGTGTCTTAATTCTCGTGGCTCTTTTGACGAAACTTGCGGGCGGCGGGGCTGATATGCTCCGGCGGGCTGAGGACACCTAGCGGATCAAAGCCCGCGCAACCGAAAGGCACGTGAGCGGGTGGTACTGCCCGAAGTCCATTGGCGGTATTACCAGCGACGGCCTGACGAACTTCTTCACCGCATGGATCGCGCCCAGCACGCTGTATTCCGTGGTGTACACGATCCCTTTGGGAATCTCTACAAACTGCCCGAGGAACGCAAAGTTCTTAGAGCCCGTTGGCACCACCGCAGGCCGGTCGCCCTTGGCTCTGCTGAGGAACTGGCTGATGCAGTAGGGTAGCATGCAGGGGATGCAGGTGGAGGTGTCTAGGATCTCGTTTTTCTCCACCTCGTTCTGGTCGAACTGCAGGTGGCCCAACAGCTCCTCGAGGATCTCTCGACCGGTGCACTCGGGCATGGTCTTCTTCACGAACTTGCCGATGTTGTTGTCCCGCAGCGCCGTTACCCAGATGACGCACGTGTCGCGGGGTTGCTCGGGGAACACGGGCTGGCGGTAAGTGTGGAGGTGCATGATCCACGGGGAGGCAGTGAGTGGTAGCGGGCTCTGGCGACCCATCTGGCGCTCCACCAACCACTCGAACTTGCGCTCGAACAATCCGCCGCGTAAAGTGACGGTGAAAGTCATCATCTTGGACTGCGAGATGTCGCGCAGGAACTGTTCGGGGCGTCCGAAGTCGGGCTGCTTGGCGGCGATCTTCTTCCACAGCGTCCACGCTCCTCCTAGGCTCTGGTTGTCGACCGTGGGCTTGTCCACCGGGCGGTCGTGGGCGCCGAACGAGGAGTTGCTGACCATGGAGCCGATGGTCAGCAAGACTAGGTCGGTGTCGCGCACCTCGATGGCGGGTATGGGCTCGCCGCTCTCGGTCTCAAGGTGGATGCGCTCAATCCGCCGCTCCTTGCTGCCGGCGCTGATCTTGAAGTCCACGTCCGAGATTCTGCGTTGATAGTGGATGTTCACACCCTTCTTCTGCATGAAGCGCAGGGCGGGCAGGATGAACGAGTGGAAGTTGGTATAGCGACTACGCTCCAAACCGACCATCGTGTTCATGTTCGGCATCTGGTGAAAGAAGAGGTGCATGTAGCGCTTCATTTCCACCGCTGAATGCCATGGCTGGAAGGCAAAAAGCGCCCGCCACATGTACCAGTAATTGCTAGTGAAGAAAGCCTCTCCGAAGATGTCGGTAATCTTTGCACCGTCTGGAATCAAGAACTCGGGCGTGGCCAGAAGCTTTGCCATCCTCAATCTTTCAGCCGTGTTGAGACCAAGATGATACCCGGTGTCCTTCTTACCATTCTCATGCAGTAGTCGAACGACCGTGTGAATTCTGCATTCTTCACGGTTCTTCTGATAGTCTTGCAGACACGATTCATTATCGTTGTAAGGAATGATGGACCACAATTCTTTGGTGCAGGGATATACCTTGTCTTCGAACATGCGACTGCCTTGCATCACGTACGCGGGCTGGTCGTTCACGATCAGCTCTGAGGCATCACAGCTTCCTCCAACAAGATCCTGGTCGCTCTTTTGCTCAAAGATATGGATATTGGATGGGTTAAAATTCGCCTTCTGGATCAGATACATCGCAGCAGCAATGGAGCCCAAGCCAAGACCATTAAGATAGACCTTGTCAGAAGAATCTTCTCTCTTTTCTGTTTTCATATGATTGATTGCTAGGAAATTGCTTTCCGGGGTTGGGGCGAAAGCGGGGCTCGGAGACCTGAAAAAAAGGGGTTGGCAGTTGACTGCTAGGAATTTGCTTTAACTAAAGTAGAAAAAATGGGTCGAACGCAAAATATAAAGATTGACCCAGGTACTTCGGGAAAGAAATGAAAAACGCACTTAGCGAGCGGGGTGCCCAGTGGAACCGTTCGTCTCCGAACGGGTAGGGGATTATACAAGGATCTTTAAATTTTGCGTTTGACCCCATTTTTCGTGGACTGCGAGAATTTTGACTTTGTGTGACATGATTGTTCGAAATTAAATTTGATCCTTTGATTTTGTGGTCAGATTTCTGACTTCACGGCCATACAATGGAGCATTCGATCCCCTTCCGCAATGGGGTCGAACCCTACCAAGGCCTTGTTGATGACAGTGCCTGTCCCCTAGTCATATTCTGAACGAGTCGGAATGTTCCAGAGATCACCTGAGGTCATGGAGTCATGCACTTTGCAGAACTGATCCAAGGACACGCGGCGAAACTCAGGGTCGATGCGCACCGCACGTTGTCCGATCTTCTCGCAAAATGCGCAGGAACCGCAGTCCCCCGAAGCACAATCACGGTGCCGGAATGTCTTCAGGAAATCGGTAGGAATCTGAGCCGCGTCAATATGGATGGGCATTTGCTGTTTGGGAAAAAGCATTCCCTGGCTGCGGACCAGTTGCAGCAAAGGCCAAAGCCTTCCCAGCGACACCTGAAACGGCTTGAAAAAGTAGCTCAAGAACCAGAAGCGGGATCGTTGGACCGGTTGCTTAAAACAATAATCCATGAAAAGAGTCCGGGAACCGTCCGAGCTATGGGCGAATCCGTTCTGATGATAACTCTGCATTGGGCAGTTGGGCAGGCAGCAATGGTTAGCGATAAGTTGAAGATCACAGCGCACCGCTGCCCGGATCGCAGTGAGTCGCTCGAAGTCGCGATTGATCGAAAAGCTTTCAAGGTTGATGGCATCAGCGCCCAAATCTTCCCAAAATCGCGCCCGAAGTGGTGTATCCACCTGGGCAAAGAGGCCGACTTTCACCTTGAATTCAGGAAAGCGGGACTTGAAAACTTCCAACAAATATGGCGTAGAGACAGGGAACCTTAAATAGCCTGTGTAATATATGAACCGGAGTATTCTGCTTTTAGCGAGATCCGAGATTTATTGTTTGTTCTACCCGATTATCGAATTGCACCCTTTTAGGTAAGCCTCATTAATAGAGCTTCATATGTTTTCACGAAGGACATCTTTTAATCCCAAGCGCGCAGTCGACCCAGCACCAGCTGAGCCGGATATTAAGCGTTGGGAGTCCAAGGTTCGTTATGGCGGGAATCCTGAGCATAAAAAGAATCCGGGCGATTTTGGCCTCACACCACCATCTAGCCCTCGTGCTTACAAAACGCTCTGCGATCTCGCGGGAATCATGACCAGAAGAGAGGCCGTATCCTTGTTGAAACAGGGAATCAGGCGTAAGCTGGTCAGTCAGCAGCGGCGTAATGGTTTTCCGCAAAACATTTGGTCGGTCACTAAGGCAGGTGTCCCGCTGGAAGCCATGTTAGAGAATGCTGGAGATGGCACTTACCATGGCTTCCCGATGCCAGTTAGTGACCCTTTTCGCGAGAGGGTGCTAGAGTTATGGAATCGGAAATAAAAACAGGTAAATTCGATCTTAAATTCGATTGGCTGGCTCGCGAGACTGGCAACGAGATTGATCGTGCCTGCTTTGCTGACTTGTCGTTGTCGGTGGGAGAATCTTTTATCACTCGTTTAGAGGATGTGGCTGCGCGAACCGTTCGAAATCAGACACGTGCCTGCGCCTATCAACTAGCTGTTTGGTTTGCCAGCAATTGGTGGCGGTTGCGTTGGGAGCCGGAGCCGCAGAATCCGAGGTCGGCTGATCTTGATTGGAAAATGGCGCATAATGTGGCTGCGGTGGGTGGTGGTTATGTTTGGCCGAATGCCAGCTTTTCGAGTGAGGGGGCAGTGATGAGTGTTCTGGTGAATCAAAGCCAGACCTCGGCGAACTTTGAACCTGTCAAATATCTCGCGAATTTCCATGCTTGGATAATGGCCAGTGATTTTGAGCACACAGTCGATGATTTTATCGCTGGTGTCATTCAGCGATTGGCATCCTTTGAGGTGGTCGATCAGAATCTTTCGTCCTTATGGCAGGAAGTGTTAGCAGAGCGTCAAGATACTGCAACTAACCAATGGCGTAAGCTGGAAGCTCTGGCGGGATTTGATCCTGATGCAGCGCCTCAGCAAATGATTCAGTCGCTGGTTGATGGGATTCAGACTTTTGGTCAAAGTGGGGTCGAGGAACTCGCTGCGGGGACTCGACAAGGCGTTTCCGAGGAGTTGCTCAAAATTACTGAATTAAGGAAGTCGAAGCCAAAGCAATCCTCTGGTGGGGCACGGATTACCATGCCGACATTGGCTCAGGCTCGAACGCGCGGTTCCCGTAATCATAATTTATTGCAGTCTCCTTGGAAGATTGCAGCAGATCTGGCTCGCAACGCACGTTCGGCCTGGGATTTGGGGGATGGTCCTATTGATAATAAGCATTTGGCAGATCTTTTAGGTATATCCGATAGATATCTGACCGCGAAAACGACCGCAGCGACACAGATCCCGTTTGGTTTGCGGCATGAGGACTCGTCGAATGTGGATGTCTACTTGAATAAATCTTATCCGACCACTCGTCGTTTTGCAGTGAGTCGCCTACTAGGCGACCATTTGCACTCTGATCGGAAAGAGGCACTGCTGCCATCAACAGAAGCCAAAACCACTCGTCAGAAAATTCAACGTGCCTTCGCTCAGGAGTTTTTGTGCCCTTATGATGCTTTGATGGAAAAGTTGAGCACGAGCGATCTAGGCGAGGAAGAGATAGAATCAGTTGCTGCATATTTCGATGTTTCGCCACGCTTGGTGGCGACCACTCTAGTGAATCATGGACAACTTGATCGGAGCGCCTTGCTTGCTATCTGATTTTACAGCGGTGGCGTGTTTTAATTTCTATTGTCCGAAAAAGAGTGTGTCATTTCGGATAACACGAGAACTCGGATGGGGTCATGTCGTTATGTTGATTCTGCTGAAAAACTAATTACTCTATTTTAATGAGTTAATCGACCTCGCCGCGAGCCACTGGGCTTGATGATTCGTTGACTACGGTTCGACAGACTTTCGTGAGCTTTTTAGCCGCTGGCGGTCGCTTCCTATGGTTTTTAGGCTATTAAGAGCCGTCCTTTCGGACTTCCTCAGTTTACTGAGGGTTAGACCGCATGCCTTTGAGTGTTTTCCCAGCTAATTCGCCGGAACAGTCGGTTCAAGTTGCAGGCAATTCCGATCAGGTGATTTTGCAGGCGCACCTTGGCGAGTCCTCGATAGCGTGCCTTACGCAATCCATAAGCTCTGACCAGTTCGCTCATAGTGCCTTCGATCGCATTACGCCTATACATTTCCTTTTTGAACGATGGCGCATTCATCTCTTTGCGCCGCGACTGTAAAAAGCTGTGATTTTGCCCCACCACTAGGGTGCGATGGGGCTGCGAGGGGCTGACACATTTGTCGCGCTGGGGGCAGGTGCCGCAGAGTTTCCCATTCCATTCGAAGCGGTAATTGACCTTGCCGGTTTTGCGTTCTTCGAGGCGGCTGCATTGGGTATTGGCCTCTCCCGCTGGACAGACTGCGCTCCTTTCGGCGACGTCCACCTCGAAGGCTTCGATAGTAAAAACTTTTCCGCGGTCGGGCGAGGCTGGAGCCGGCCCCATCAATTCGCGTCCCTGCTCATGATGGTCTTTCAATGCATGGGCGCTGACGTAAGCGCCATCGACGTAGGTCACTTCGGGCGGCTCTAGGCCGGAGCTGGATTCTTGAGCGAGCACTTCGACCATGCCGGCCTTGTCGCTAGCGATGGCTTCCTGCGTGACGACTGCGGTGATGAAGCTTCGGGTCGGTTCGCCCCGTTTGCGCGGCTCATCCTCAACCGTTTCAGCCACTTGTGCCTTATAGCCAACCCATTGTTTGTCTTTGGTAGTGGACTTGGAACTCCATTGAGCCTCCGGCTCGTGTGGGTTATGCACCGCACCAGCTGGCTGCACTCGTCTTGTCTGCCTTTGGCCGTTTTCGTCTGTCTGGTAGTTTTCTGCGAAAACACGTTTAAGCACTCGTATCGATTCAGCCTGTTCCCAGTCTCCGCCTCGCTCCAAGGCCCAGGCGAGGATCGTTTCCATGTCCTCGCCGCCCTGCAGCAATTTGACCTTAAGTTTGTCCGCACTGATCCGTGGGTCGATCTTACTCTCGACATAGGTCTCCCACATTGGTGCCCAACACTCCGGTAGTTCACCTGCGCGCTCCACGGCGATGAGGACTAAGCGGATGGTCTCTCTCGCACGTTCCAGTCGGCCCATTCTGGCCAGCAGGTCGCATACGTGGGTGGAGTCGATTCGCTGTTTGGAACGCTTCGGCACCCAGCCTTCATCGACGAGCAACTGTAGAACCGCATCGAAGGCCAAGCGCTCTTTCTCCCCGGCAAGCAGCCGCCTGCGAAAAATAGACAACAAGGATGGATCGCACGCGCATTGCCCGTCGTGCAGGTGTAAAGCCAAACGCCAGCGTGTGTCATATTGCATCGCCTGAGATGCCTGCCGGTCTGGCAAACGTTCCAAAAACTGTAGAATCACCACCGCTAACATACGGACTGGATCGATGGGAGGGCGCCCGTTGTCGCCTTCGTACAGGCTATCCAGTTCGGGTCGAAGACTCTCTAGCAGCGGATAAATCGTCCGTGCGAAAAAAACGAAGAAGTCCGCCGACTTGAATACGGCTTTCGGCACTCCGTTCGAGGCTGAAAGCTGTGCGAGCAACGCCGGATCCACTCCCGAATCAGAAAATGTTGAAGCAATCATAAGAAAATACCACTTGTATAAAGCTAGTCAATTGACTAGCTTTGTGTGTGTGAAAACACAACATCAAATTACAGTGCAAGCCATTCGCTCGAAAGGGTGCAACCCGAGGCTCTATGTTTACGTTCCGAGCGCACTCGCCTCGGCCATTGGCTTGGAAGCGGGCGAGAAGGTTCAGTGGACTCTACTCGATCGCAACAACCTCCAAATGGAACGCTCCGACGCTACGCCCATTAAAAAGACCCGCGCGTCAAAGAAGAAAGATTAGTCGCGACAACAGCGGGCGCGAAAGCTCACGCTAACGCAGCGGAGGTTTTTCAGCAGAATCTATGTTTGCAATTGACTACACATTCGAACTACGTATCTGGCATTATTTTCATAGTGCTATGATCGCTCGCTCTTTTGAAAGGCTTCGCCAAATGCGGACGGCAGCTGTCGATGCTTGGGCGTAATTTTTTGTTCACCTCTGCCTTTTCGCGTAGAGGCTCAGATGATCTTTTGCTGGAGATTAACCTAAAAAGATGAGTTAAATGATTCCAAGCGGGCGTGCTGTCGGCCAAGTTAGTGTTGCACAACAACTTGGATATGAAAAAAGACAGCACACCCAGTCGCCAAAATGGCGAAGCCTCAGACGGAGTCAATGACTCATCTTTAGGAGCTAAAAATCCTTCACGAATCCTCTCATCTGGGATGAAAATTGAGTGGTCTGAGGATGATTCTCGTATGACGCAGATGGGGGGACTCGCTTATTTTGCTGTCTTTTTAGAATCGACCGGCCTGTTTGAGCATTTGGTTGAGAGTTGTCCACTGAGCTACGAAAGCAACAATGCTCCTGACAAACGCGATATTCTCGGCATGATGCTGCTGTCGGTGTTGAGTGGTCAGACGCGCTACGCGCACATGAGCGCACTGGGGCGGGACAAGGTGGACGCAGGTTTGCTGGGCATGAGCAAGATCCCTAGTGAGGACAGCGTGCGCAGTGCTTTAGGCAAATTAGTCGAGGATGAGCCGATGCGCGGGAAGTCCGAGCAGTGGCTCGAACAGTGCTTCGCCAAGGTTTGCGAAGGTAGTCTAGAAGTGCCTTGGGTGTTAGATGTTGATGTCACGATCAAGCAACTCTACGGCAAACAGGAAGGAGCGGTGCTCGGGTATAATCCAGTCAAGCCTGGGCGTCCGAGTCACGCCTACCATAGTTTTTGGGTCGGACACCTGCGCTTATGCTTAGGAGTGCAAGTGCGCCCTGGCAACGAAACCTCAGGCTCCTATGGACTCGGACCATTATTGGCATGGCTTAAAGGGCTAAGTGCCGATCAGCTACCAGAGTTTGTCAGAGGCGATATCGGTTACGGCACTGAGACTTGGATGCTGCAACTCGAACTGATCGGTATAGCCTTTCTGTTTAAGCTCAAGCAAACTAAGGGCGTTAAGGAACTCATTGCCATGTGTGAACTACAGGGTGAGTGGTCAGTAAGTTTGGGAGGGTGGAGCTACTGTGAAGCTGTCTTGAAACTAAGCGGATGGACGCGTTCGCGCCGTGTGGTCATCTATCGGCGCGCGCACCATAAGAAAGGCTCCAAGGCTAAGCTCGCCCAAGCACTTGAAGGGACGGTCGAAGCGGGAGACTCCCTACAACTCGAGTTGCTCGAAGAAGATGCGGTGAACTACGAATATGCCATCTACGTAACATCGCTCGGTCGACCCGCGGGAGAGATCCGCGGCCTCTACAATCCACGAGGAGACAATGAAAACTGCTACGATGAACTCAAAAACCAGTGGGGATGGGGCGGGTTTACACTTAAAGACCTCGCCCGTAGCGAGCTGATGGCGCGGTTCATTGCGCTGATCTACAACTGGTGGAGTATTTATATTAAGCTGGTCGATGAACAGGTGGCCCGTGAGGCGATCACTTCCCGTCCTATGTATCTAGAGCACGTCGCCAAAGTAAGCACCCATCAAAGCACCCAAACCCTCGTCGTCTTTTGCGCACACACCCAGACAGAGCGAATCAAGGAGAAGTTACAAGCCGCAGCCGAGCGCCTCGCCGCGTGGGCAGCACTGACTACGGAGCAGTTGAACATAGCTTCAGTCTGGAAGCGAATTATTGCCCATATTTTGGTCTATCACAAAACCGTCGGCGGAGGAATCTGCCGTGCACCGCCTGAAATCGCAGCCCAAACTTGAATTTTTCGCCTCTACATCTGAAATAAACTAACGGCGACCTGTCGTTGACAGCTACCGCCTACAATCTTAACTCATCTTTTTAGGATTAAGCAAAACATGCGACATAGTTTCGACATTTTATAGCCTGCATATAAATATTAAGATTGACTGCACATTATGTTGTGCTAGGATTGGGAAATGAATCGTTCAAACAGAATTAAGCTTAGGGGAATGCCGGCTTGCTACCATGCGATGAGCCGAGTGGTGGGTGGTCAACGCTTGTTTGGTGACCGGGAAAAGGAGGTTTTGCGGAAGATGCTTTGGCAGGTGGCGGACTTCTGCGGGGTGGAGATCCTGACCTACTGTGTGATGTCGAATCACTTCCATGTTTTGGTTCGGGTGCCCCCTTCGACGAGCTCAGGGCAGGGGATTTCTGATAAAGAACTGCTGCGCCGATTCAAGGTGCTTTATCCGAAGCCGACGAAATACCAGACAGCTGAGTTTGCGCGGCTGGAGAAGGCCCTGCGGGAGGGGAATGAAGATGCGGTGGCGATCCGTGGACGCCTGCAGGCGCGGATGCACGATCTTTCGGAGTTTATGAAAACTGTGAAGCAGCGTTTTTCCATCTGGTATAATCGTAATCATGGCGACCGCCGGGGCACCCTCTGGATGGAACGTTTTAAGAGCGTGCTGGTGGAGGGGGCGGGTAATCCTCTGCAAACCATGGCGGCCTATATTGACCTGAATCCGGTGCGTGCGGGGCTGGTGGAGGACCCAAAGGACTATCGCTTTTGTGGCTACGCGGAGGCGGTGGCCCATTCGACGGATTCGACGGGCTCACCACAGGCAGGTTCCGGCCTCCGCCAAGGCTCCGTCGGGCAGGCAGGCCAGAGGGCGCGAAATGGGATACGCCACATCTGGAATGCTTATGCGGATGGCACCCTGCGAGAAGCTTTTTCGGTCGAGATGGCTATGCAGGCGCACCGGGAACTCATTTTCGGGAAGCGGGCCGGGCAAGCGGGGCTTTCAAAAAGCGAACGCAAGAAAGCACTCAAGGTGTTGGAACAAAAGGATGCAATTTTACCGAAAGCGACTGTGCTGCGCTGCAGGGTGCGCTATTTCACGGACGGTGCCATTTTGGGTTCGGCTGAATTTGTGCGGGGTCTGGCGTCTCGGTGGCAGGTAGCGCGAAGGCTGAAACATCCGCCGAAGGTCCACGCGGCTAAGGGCGGAGATTGGGGCGATCTTGCGGTGGTTGCCCGCTTGCGCAGGGCGGTCTTTCAGTGATTTGTGGGGTCAAGCACTCTCACCGGCCTCAGCAGGAGCGGGTTCTTCGGTTTCAGCACCGGAGTCAGCTTCGCTTGAGCCCGCGCCGGGGACAGGGCCAAGGTCCTCACGCAACTCGGCGGCTTGCCAGGGTGTGCTGCGCCCGGAGTAAAGCTCGAGATAATCCTCGAGCATCTCCACCGACATTTCCGACGCTGAGTTGCCCCATTCCTGGCGAACGTAAGTAATGACCCCCGCGATTTCCTTCGGTCTGAGATTCAGCCCCCCCGGCCCGAAGGCAGGCATGTTGCCATTGTAGGTATTGCCCTTCACTACGATAGGACCATTCAGGCCATTGATGAGGATTCGGGCAAGCACCTCAGGATGACCGGTGACCCAGTCCGAGTCCACGAGCGGCGGGTAAACCCCGGCCAGACCGTTGCCGTCGGCCTGGTGGCACTGGGCACACTGATTACGATACACCTTGGCACCGCGATCAAAGAGTGAAATCTCCGGCAAAACCGTCGCCGTCGCCGTGCCCTTAAAATTTGGGTCGAATGCATCAGCACGGAAATCTCCACCGTAAAGCACCAGATAAATTCCGCCCCAAAATCCGAGAACCATAATGATGAAGACGAGAAAAACAGGGATCGGGCTAAAGCCCTCGCTAGGTTCTTCCTTTTCACGCATGAGCTGAGCATGGATGTCCTGCATCTGCTCGTCCTGCATCGCTGCTTTTTCCAGCGATTCCTTACCTTTTTGGGGGGTGGTGCTTTTTTTTTGATCTTCGCTCATCACTCAGGAATGGGGGCCTCCGGTAAACTATAGTCGATCTTCAGGCTCAAGAGGTATTCAACAAGTGCCTCGGCTCGTCGGGTCGGCACCACTTCGTAACCGGGTTCTGGGCCATACTCGGAATCCGGCGGAAAATCGAGCGCCCTGGCGGAAGGCTCGTTAATGATCTCCTGCGTTTTATAGAGAAAGGCGAAAGGCGGCATGGTGGAACCTTTCGAAACAATCTGCGGATTGTAAAGATGGAGGTGGTTCCAATCGCGCCCGGAATCTCCGGCATAGCGGCCACCGAGGTGAGCCAGATCTGGCCCGGTTCGAATAGTTCCCAGCAGCACACGATCCTGACGCACATAGTCGCGTGCAACCGTTTGGCGAGGGCCCCACCCACGGTCGATGTCCGCCCCAAAGCCCTGGCGGCGAACCTGCTGACTGTGGCAATAAATACAACCCATCTCGATATAGACTTTCTTGCCTTGCTCCGCGAGCCCTGAGGGTATGAGCGGATAGAGTGTTTCGCCCTCCGGCATCACCATGACACTTGGATCCTCATCGGAGGGGACCAGCGTCTCCGTGCTAGGCTCCAGAGCGCCGAGTTGAATGTGCCCCGTGACGAGTAGGCCCGTGTAGGAAAAAGCCAGGGCGAAGAAGATCCCGCAAAAAAGTAAGGCTATATTTCTCATCAGGCGACGCCTCCTTCCTTCGTCAGCAAAGTCGGCTCCTTCTTGGCACGCACGGCGCCGGCAGCAAAGAGCATCCAGAAGACATTAACTGCAAAAGCGATGTGACCCACAGTGAGGAACAGGCCGGAAACGGAACGAGCCTTCAACCACGGGATGGTATTTTGGACGGTTTCGAGGAAAGGAATTTCTGCGTTATTCATCTGCAAGCCCTGAATCCATCCACCTGTTTGTAGAGCCACCACCATAATTGTGATACCGATGGCACAGCCCCAGAAATGAATTTTTATAAGCCCGGCAGAGGGCCACTCACGTTTGAGTAATCTCGGCATCATATAATACACCCCGCCAAACATAACCATGGTAAAAAATGCATAAACGCCGTGGTGGGCATGCCCCACAGTAAAGTGCGTGAAGTGTGTCACTTCGTTGACCGAACGTAGTGCCATGGCCGAGCCGAGTAAGCTGACCAGTGTATAGGAGATCGCTCCAAATACGATGAAACGAAGTGTCGGGCTGCGCCAGACCTCGCGGTGCAGGCCGACCACCGTCATGTGATGATTCAGGCCAACTACGATCACCGGAATGACCATCATGACAGATGCGACGACGCCCGCCGAAATTAACCAGACCGGAATGGGGCCGCCAATCAAATGGTGCACACCAGCCCAGTTATAAAAGATAGCCAGTGCCCAGAAACCGAGCACGGAGAGGTAGTAGGAATAAATGGGGCGGCCGAGCACCTTAGGAATAAGGTAGTAAATTGTAGCCAAAGCCATTGGTGTCAGCCAAAGACCCAGGACATTGTGAGCGAACCACCAGTTTGTGAGCGATTGGACGACACCGCGCGCGGGGAACCAGATGATCATGGCTTGCGCGACGATATAGAGCCAGGGAAACCAAAAAAGCGCGGCTAGAATATACCACTGCGAAACGTAAACATGGTCACCCTTGCGGAAACGGAAAGCCATGACCCCCCAGACGCTAATCAATGCGTAAGATACGGCCAGCATGGGGGTGGCATACTTTGGAATTTCAAGCCACTCAACGGAGGTGATATCACCGCGCAGAATACCAAAAATGCCAATAGTTAGGCCGACATTCCAGAAAATGCCCGCGATCAAAAGAAGGCCTTTATGGTTGATTGGGGAACGGCACAGGCGGGCCATAATCCAGAGGCCCACCGCAAAAATAATGTTGTTCCCCCACCCCAGTGCCATGGCGTTGAGGTGCGCCGAGCGCACGCGGCCAAAGGTAAGAAACTCATAGGCCCCAAGAAAATCGGGTTCATGCGCCTTAAAGGCGGCCATCAGGGCGAAAACTGTGCCGATCATCAACCAACCAATCGCGGAGACGACAAAAAACACCGAAGCCGTGCGGATCGAGGCATCGATCTCGCTCAGCTCCGCGCGCACAGACGCATGCTCCGACGAATAGGGATTGGTAGAAGGTGAAACTATCTGAGATTCGTTACTCATTTGCGGTCCTTGCGGGAACTGGAAAACTTGCGACTTTCAGGGAATGTATCAGAAACCTCCCCCTCCGGCTCTTCTTCGGTAAAAATTGTTTTTGCCTGGGCATCAAAATTGCGCAAATGCCCTTTCTTAGCCGACCAATACAATACGATGATGGTAACCACAAAAAAAGCGATACCGAGAAGGATGATCGGCAACAGTTCCTTGTAGTCGTAAACGTCCATTATTTGCTATAGGTCTTTACCACGATTTCCATCGCCGTATCGACGGGAATTTGGATGCTGCCATCCCCATTCACCGTATATTTGGAAATTTTTGCGATCCCTGCGGCCCGCGCTTCATCGGCCTTGGCCTGGCGCTCTACCGCGATTGACTGATCAATGGGCTCCGGCAGGTTGGGCAGGTAAGCAAGAAAGATGATCAAGCCAAATATGAGAATGGCACCGAGACTACCCAGGAAGGTGGGCAACTTTGATTTACTGGAAGGTTGGTCCGACATCGTAGGATTACTCTGCGTAATTTATAGATTTTTCAATATTAGGGTCACGAATTGGTATTGGCTCAGTCCGCTTCATGCTGCGCAACATGGCCCAAATGCAAATCCCCCCGACACCGACCAAGGCGGCAATATCGTAAACCGTGACGGAGAACTGGCGCACGAGGTAGCCCTCACCATGGTCCGATGCGACGATCTTACCCGGAATAATGTTCCAGTAAAGATCGAGAACGGTAAAGAGCAGGATCCAGACGGAGACAAAAACACTGCGCCAAACAACGACCTTGGTCTTATACCAGAGCAGGAGCAGGAAGGGGATCAGGAACTGGCCAAAGATCAGGAACATGCTGACGGTCCACCAGCTGTTGGGGGCACCATTAAAATTCTTTTCGCGCATGTTATACCAGAAGGTTTCCTCCGGGATGTTCGCATTGTAGATGATAAAATACTGCGAAAAGCTGATGTAGGCCCAGAAGACGGTGAAGGCCAGCATCATGCAGCCGATATCATAGCGGTGCCCCTGATTAAATATGCCCTTCAAGTAGCCTTTCGCCGCAAGGATCACGCAGAGAATGAGGATAAAAGCCAAAGCCGCCCGCATGCAGGCGGCAAAAAACCAGACCCCATACATGGTGGAGAACCAGTGATACTCCAAAGACTTAAACCAGTCAATGGAACCTACAGTGGCCGCAGCCGCACAAAGGAACAGGCCGATAGCAGAGAGACGCCGGGCACGGTGCGTATTATTGATATCGCCAGTCTTATCGGTATCGAAAGACCACTTGCGCAGCAGACTGGAAATGATGGTGAAAACGGCAAAAATCAGGACTACACGGATGGCGAAAAAATCTACATTCAGGTAGGGCGATTTCCATTGGTAGAGGGGATCCTCTCCTACCGTGCCGTGCCCCGGCAGCTCGTTGACGCCGCTCATCCACTTCCAGAGTAAACCCGGGTTTTCGTGCAGGAAGGGCACCAGCAAGAGCGGAATAAAGAGCAGGAAGAGCCAGGGAAAAACACATAAGAAGTGCTCGCACTGGCGGCGAATCACAATCGGCCAGCGAGCGTGGAAAACATACCAGATTTGAATGAGAAAGAGCAGGCCGACGGCAACGGACAGCCAAAAGGCAATCCCAATGAGCCAGCTCATGAGGGGACGGACCTCGTGGGCCTGCCAGCCCTGATAAAAGCCGATTCCGGCGACGGCGAGGCCAATTAGGCCGACGACTAAGGCAATCAAACCGGGATTGGTGCCTTTTGCTTGTGTAGATTCCGAACTCATTGGCTTTAAATTCCTAATTCTGCGCGTTCACCAGCGGGCACATCATCCGCGCTGGCATTCTGGGAGCGTTGGAGGGCGCGCACATAAAGCACCACGGCCCAGCGTTCTTCGGGAGTGAGACGATCTTTCAGGCCATACATCAGGCCTTTACCGTTGCTTATCACGTCGTAAATGTAGCCGTCCGCTTCGTTGCGCAGGCGGTTGTCGTGGTAAGAGGTGGCCAGGATGCCGTAAGGCTTGGTGACACCATTACCGTCACCGGCGGAACCGTGGCAGGCTGAACAAAAGATCTCATACTTTTGACGACCCTTTTCCATGAGCGAATAATCCACGTCCACGGGTAGTTTCTCGACCCAGCTGCCATCCGCATGCTTTCCCTGAAGGAAGGTGGTGCGGCCCAGGTTGGTGTCGTTAAAATTCTCGGAGAAGACCTGCTCGTAGTTGAGATAGTTGCCACGGGCGACGGTGTTGACAGGCACCGGACGGTCATTGCGCCGGTCTGCAAAGAAGTTATTCTCTCCCTGCGGTTTGTAGCGGGCCTGACGGTCCATATCCGGGAAGACTTCAATCGGCGGCTTTTCACTGAGCGAGCCACGGAAGCCGAGAATCGAGACGACGGCCGCGATGATGAAAACGAAAATGACTAGGAAAATTCTCATGACTATTCTCTCTAAGCTGAGACCTCCTCGATGTCGGTTCCGCCAATTTTTTCAAGAAATTGCCTGGTCGCCGCAGCATCAAACTTCGGATCGCGGGATTCGATGGCGATAAGGAGACGATCTCCCGCGACTTCGAGGAAGGTATCGCTTTCGAAAAGCGGATTATGGTGCTGCGGAAGCAAGTTGGTGATAAACATGCCACCGAGCGTGCCGAAGGCAGCGAGCAGGATGGTGAGTTCATACATGATTGGGAAGGGAAATACCGGGCTAAAGAAGGGCTTACCCCCAACAATGAGCGGATAGTCGTAGGCCCCCATATACCAGACGATGAAGGTGCCGAGGGTGAATCCGGTGAGGCCGCCAACGAAGGTAAAGACCGGCACCTTGGAACGCGCTTGACCCTGTGCCTCCGGCATGCCGTGGACCGGGAAAGAGGAATAGGTATCCCATTTCTTGTAACCGGCATCCCTCACTTTTTCTGCGGCGTGGTAGAGGCTCGGTGTGTCGGGAAAACTGGCGATAATGCTGTGTAACTTGGACATTAGTGGTGCCCTCCCTTCTCGTCGTCATGAGGGCCATGCGGATCCGCCTGCGGCATGACAAACTTCAGCTCACCAATAGGCATCATGGGAGCGAAGCGGATAAAGAGCAGGAAGAGCACACTAAACAGGCCAAAAGTGCCAAAGAATGTAACGATATCGACAATGGTCGGCGAGTAGTAGCCCCAGGAGCTAGGGAGGAAGTCATTGGCCAACGAGGTGACGGTAATGACAAAACGCTCGAACCACATGCCGACATTAATCAGAATCGACATGACCCAGACCATGGCCCAGTTCTCGCGGACTTTCTTAAACCAGAAGAGCTGCGGGGTGAACACGTTACAACTGAACATCATGATGTAGGCCCACCAGTATTGACCAAAGGCGCGATTGATAAAGGCAAAGCTCTCATAGGGGTTCGCGCCATACCAAGCGATGAAGAACTCCATGACGTAGGCGTAGCCCACGATGGAACCTGTGCCCAAGCAAATTTTGCACATATTATCGATGTGCCGCTGGGTAATCAAGTCGTGGAGCCCAAAGATAGCACGGAGCGGCAGCATGAGTGTAAGCACCATCCCGAAACCGGAGAAGATTGCCCCCGCCACGAAATAGGGTGGAAAGATCGTGGTGTGCCAGCCAGGTAAGACGGAAACTGCGAAGTCGAACGAAACGATGGTATGCACCGAAAGCACGAGCGGCGTGGCGAGACCGGCCAGGACGAGGTAAGCCATCTCGTAGTTGCGCCAATGGTTACCCGCATTGCGCCAGCCCATGGCGAAGATGCCGTAAAAATACTTACGGAAGATGTCGAAACCCTGAGCGAATTTTTTCTTAAACTCCGTCGCGCCCTCATAGGCCCCGGCCTTGAGACGCTGGACGGCGCGGTCGCGTAGGATACCGAGATCGGGAATCATGCCCATATACCAGAAGAGCACAGAGACGGTGCCGTAAGTGGACACCGCAAAAACGTCCCACACCAGCGGCGAACGGAACTGCGGCCAAATAGCATTGGCATTGGGAAGGGGGAAGAGCCACCAGGCAAACCAGACACGGCCGACGTGAAAGAGCGGGAAGATACCGGCACAGACCACCGCGAAGATGGTCATGGCCTCGGCTGCCCGGTTGATCGAAGTGCGCCAGCCCTGCTTGAGCAGGCAAAGCACGGCAGAGATCAGCGTGCCAGCATGACCAATACCAATCCAGAAAACGAAGTTAACAATCGCCCAGCCCCAGTTAATGGGATTGGCCAGGCCCCAGACCCCCACACCAGTGCTGACGAGCCAAAGCAGGCCCATACCGGTGAAGGATGCTGTAGCCAGCGCAACTGCCATGCAGACCCACCACCAAGTCGGGGTGCCTGCTTCGACAATGCCGCAGATTTTATTGGTGACCCAGTTGAAGTCACGGTTGTTGGTAACTAGGGGCTGCTCGTGAAGCTCCGCCGGGTCCACCCTGTCAAGCAAGGCGGCCTGTGCCGGATCCATCTCCTGTGATATCGTAGCCATTTGTGTCAATAAGGGTGGGTTCTAAATTAGTGGGTCGTTTCGACTTCCCCGTGTTGATCGCCATGCGAGTTCGAATCGTAGGCGTCGGTGTCCTCTGCTTTGGCCCCGCTGCCGTAGCGGTCTTTATAGGCGGTATAGGCGTAGGGCTTCTTGTAAGTATCCGGCATATTCGGATTCGGATTGCGCAGACGCGCCAGATAGGTGGTGCGTGGGCGGGTATTAAGATAGCCTAGCACGGAGTAGTTGCGGCCGCTGGCCTTGGCCTTGGAGACCTCCGTATCCGGGTCGGAAATATCGCCGAAGGTGATGGCATCGGTCGGGCAAACTTGCTGGCAGGCCGTCTTGATCTTGCCGTCTGGCACATGAATATCGCCCGAAGCACCGGCCTTCGACTTTTGATCAATCTTGGCCGCCTCGATACGCTGGGTGCAATAGGTGCACTTCTCCATCACACCGCGCATGCGAACCGTAACGTTCGGGTTGGCGCGCATCTTTTCGAGTTCCGGCTCTTCGACTTTACCGAAGGGGCCCTTGTAATAATCGCCGATCTTGCGCTTGTTCCAGTCGAAGAAGTTAAAACGGCGCACTTTATAAGGGCAGTTATTGGCACAGTAACGGGTGCCGATACAGCGGTTGTAAGCCATCACATTGAGACCTTGACGGTCGTGGACGGTGGCATTGACCGGGCAAACACTCTCACAGGGCGCGTTTTCGCAGTGCTGGCAGAGCATGCCCATAAAGGAAACCTGCACGTCTTCGGGGATCTCGTCGGACTTATGGTCGGCTGCCGAGAAGTAGCGGTCGAGGCGCATCCAGTGCATTTCACGACCACGCAGGACCTGATCCTTACCGACAATGGGAATATTGTTTTCCGACTGACAGGCGATCACGCAGGCAGTGCAACCGGTGCAGCTGTTGAGGTCGATGGCCATGCCCCACTGCTGGGTCTTCGGAAACTGATCTTCCTTACCCTTCCAGATATTGACATTGGGTGGGGGGCCGGAAAATTCAGGATGCTCGTAAGCAGAGCCGCCGCGAAACTGTTTCACCGACTTTTCCTGCAGGGTCTTGGAATCGTCCTTCCCGTAGTTGGCCGGCGCGTGCGATTCGACCCCCATCTCGTTGGCAAAATTCGGATGCTCTTTGTAATATTTCGCGGTGCCTTCGCGGACGATGGCGCGGCCTTCCATCGACC
>Ga0307966_1001420_pt1 | contig 18915 bp, 16 predicted proteins | sample OrgLakmetagen646_FD_203141 | JGI IMG/M metagenome (GOLD analysis project Ga0307966, IMG submission 203141) | Saline water microbial communities from Organic Lake, Antarctica - #646 | ecosystem: Environmental > Aquatic > Non-marine Saline and Alkaline > Saline | place: Antarctica: Organic Lake... | reverse complement strand
CGACCGTCTTTTCCTTTTCGTTTGACTGTAGAGGCTTGTATGTACATATACAAATGTAGCAACTACAACCGCCATATACAAGCACTATTTACACGTTTGCGGAAGTTGAGATAATCAATCAGACAGAGTTTAGTTTACATTCCCGTTTTGAATTTAATCATCAGAGTAATCAGCCACCCATTTTCTATGATTCAGTTCTAAAATAACAGGCTGCTTTAATTTCAGAACTTTTCCAATGTTTTCATATCACTACTCAGTTAATTCCTGGTTTTGAGGAATTCGACTATGTAATTATTTCTGTTTGCTTCTTTGCCGAGTGGGGGTATTCAAATTTTGTGCAGCGTAATAATTGTTTCTAATTATTAACTCACAGTTAATAATCTTATAATATGGCAGTTCTTTGAATTAGTGTGAAAACTTTTGGGCATAACCATATAAACTGGGCTGAAAAACTGAAGCCAATTAAGTTTGGTAGCGATAATCTATCGCCGATACTTATTGTGCATGTGGGTTACGGCTTGTCTCACTCTTGTTGAGCTTGTACTAACCTGCCTTGTCTTTTTGATATTGGGCACAATAGCTAAGGCTCCCTTTTAGGGGGCAGATCGAAATAGAGGGATCGTAGTAACACCCGACGTACAGTAGTTTAATTGGTTTCTAGGGGCAGGTGTACATATGTGCACTGAAACCTAAAATTACTGTATTATGAAAAAACATAGAGCAGATGCCCAAAAGGCAAAGGAGTGTATATTTATGCTCCTTGAATCACACCGGGAGTTACTCTCGGGTGATGAAATCGAAGCGCTTGAAAATACGATGGTGATGCTCAATGAGTATTCTGCCAGTATTGAAAGTGAAACTCAAAAAGACGAGATCAAATCTTTTGTAATTGAAGTATTAAGCTTTATAACAAAGATCGCATTCAAAATCTTTTCTGAGGAATAATGTCAAATTATTTAGAAATCAGAACCCAATCCCTCTTTTTCTTCTAAAATGCTACACATATGAAATTTGGTCCTACAATAAAGAATTTACGGAGTCGACAAAGTATTAACCAACAAGTACTTGCTGACCGTATTGGTGTTACACAAACTTATCTATCTCTGTTAGAATCCGATCGAAAAACTCCGAGTATTAATTTAATCAACTCCTTATCTAAAGAGTTGAAAATCCCTGCTTCGATATTGGTTTATCTTACTCTAAATAAAGATGAAGTTCCAAAAAATAAGCATGATGCATTTAATAAGATCAATCCATTAATCGAAGATTTGATTCAGCAAGTGCTTGCAGATGATTAAAGTTCTGAAGCTTGAGAAAGGATTAAAATATGTAGACACACGATTGAATTTTGATTTTACTCAAAGTGTAGGCAGGTTTTCTTACAAAATTGGAGTTCCAGAGAAGTTAATAGTAGAAATTACTCGTGATATCGAAGGCTATTATAAAGAGTGGAAGCGTCCAAAAAAACATAGTGACGAAACTATAAAAATCAAGAATGGTGTCGCTCAATACAGAATAATTAACCCAAGCAGGAGTGACTTAAAATGGATTCAGAAACGAATATGTGATCGAATTCTGAGTAAGTTTATTTATCCCATTAACATCCAAGGTGGTCTTAAAAAGAGAGACAATATTAAAAATGCCAAACTGCACTTGGGAAAAAAATATCATTTGTGTACTGACCTGTCTGACTTTTTCCCAACAGTTACCTACAAAGCCGTTTATAACAGATTATGTGAAATTGGATTTTCACCAGATGTCAGTAGAATTATTACTTTATTGAGCACTTACGATTATAAAGTTCCTCAAGGAGTTAGTCCGAGTACATATTTGGCAAATCTTGTTTTTTATCCAACTGATTTAATACTTATTGATTCATGTGAATCACATGATCTATTTTATTCCCGTTATGTCGATGATATCGCTATTTCAGGAAATTATGATTTCAAAAGCAAAACAGAAGAGATTCTGGAAATCGTGCACAATAGCCCATACAAAATAAACCATTCCAAAACGTTTTATCGTGAAGGCAAAGCTGAAATTACAGGAATAATTGTGTCTAACAATGTTTTAAACCCGAAAGAAATCATCGACCTGAAAATCAATGATTCTGATTTAAAACCTGCTACTAGGAAGGCATTAATACAGTACAAAAAAAGAGTAAAAAATAAAGGTTAATTTAAGCCTCTTCCACAACCCCAATCTCCTCCTCACTCAACCCATACAACTCATACACCATCTTATCAATCTCGGCATCGGTTTGGGCGATTTGGGTTTTTAGGTCGTCGGCTTTGGTTTTTTGTTGGGTGAAGTAGTCGAGCCACTCGGCTTCTTTGTCGAGGCTGAGTTCCACTTTTTTCTTTTTCAGCTCTTTCAGGAATTGCATGAAGGTGAGCTCGTGCCAGCTTTGAAGTTTCCGGCTTAGTTTTTCGATGTCGAATTTGGATATGAGTAGTTCACAAAACTGTGACTCAACAGACTGAAATTCTTTATTCAATTTCAGCATTGAATCTACTTTTTCTATATATGGGTTCTTGTCTTCCGGTTCTTCCGGCAATGGAAACGGAAATAGATATTTTGTTTTAAACCGGAAATAGCCACCCCGTAAAACGGTACCGGTATTCATCAAATAAAACCAAGTTAAATTCGAATTCAGGATACTCAGGTAGTATTTATAATCTTGAATACTGGGTTCTTTCAGGATAAAAGAATAAACCGTAGTAGCATGATACATTCTGCCATCATCAAATGTCATGTTCGTACCTTTTGAAATTTCTTGAGAAACAATCTTGGGTTGCTCAAATTCAGTGAGACTTTTTGGGTAGATGTACAAAAACCATCCTTCCTTATCCATTTTTCCACTTTCACGACCCCTTAGGACTTCTTCATTTTCTTTCAGATAATCATATCCCTTGGGAAAATGTTCTTTGATGTATTCTTCCGTCATTAGTTCAGCATTTCCATCATCAGTGAGTATGTAAGGAAATATGACATAGTAAATATTTTGTAAATGACAGTATTTAGAAACATCCACCTTTTTAATTGGGGCTTCATCAAACCTTTTTCAATCTCGACTTCTCGGTCTAATGATTTAGAATAACCAACCACATATTTACCTTTAATATCTCCTTGAATTAGATAAATTTTATCAGCACTGGTTTGAAGTCCCACAAATATTTTTACAAAAATATCTTCTGCCGTATAAGGCTGTTCGGCCAATTTCTTAAATAAGTTGGATTTCGTTTTACCCATCAAATTCCACTTTTTTTCTGATAAGATTTTTTGGCTCATCTCCTCAAATTCAAAAGGATTCACAATTTCCTCAGGATTGATGTAAGCGAATTTTAGGTTAGCATTTACCTTTTTGTTAAGGCTAATAATGCAGGTGTAAGTAGTTACCTCAAATACCAAATGTTCTTCAAAATGAAGCAGCGATTGTACAGCATTCTGCTCCGCCAAAAACTTGCGAATTCCCTGACCAAATTCAGAAATCAAAAACTTATGAGGCAGAATAAAAGAAACTTGCCCATTGTCATTGATCAGTTCATAAGATCGCTCCATAAAAAGCACGTAAATATCATAATTGCCCGTAGCAGAAGGAAAGTTCTTTTCATAATAAGTGGGCAACTCAGGATAGGCATCCTTTATTCCTTGAATTCTTAAATAAGGCGGATTCCCAATCACCACATCAAAGCCGCCGTTTTCAAAAACAGACGGAAATTCGTTTTCCCAGTTAAACGCTTTATCACCGGCCACTTCGGGATCGTCAATCAGAGAGTTTCCGCATTAAATGTTGTGATTCAACGAGGTGAGTTTGCGCCCTTTTTGGGCCGTGCGCAGCCATAGACTCAGCTTGCCGATCTCCACCGATTCCTCATTAATATCTACGCCAAATAAGTTATGCTCCAGAATCTGGTTTTCGATATCCGGAAAGATGATAGATTCGCCCAGTAGTTTAGCCTGTAATTCATCTACATAGCTATGCTCTGCAATCAAAAACTCCAGCGCCTGATTTAAAAAGGCTCCGCTCCCACAGGCCGGATCACAGATGGTAAGATCAAGGAGCCAAGTGCGGTATTGCTCTAACTTGTCGAGCAGGTCTTTCTTGGTTTTCTTCTGTCGGTTCGGGCGGTAATCCTCATCGTCTATATCCAATTCGGCCTTCTGCTCCCCGCACAATGTTCCCACCGTGTTTTCGACAATGTACTTAGTGATGTATTTGGGCGTATAAAACACCCCGTCTTTTTTGCGCCGGGTTTTGGATCTATCCACTTTCTCGCCTTCCAGCTCAGCAGTGATCTCCTCGATTTCATTCAGAGAGTGTTCAAAAATATGGCCCAGAATGTTGACATCCACTTCGCTTTCAAAATCGTAATTACTGAGTTGTGCCGTATGTTTATATAATAAATCATCATCTATTTTGAGATTCTCTAAAATCTCATCTTCAGAAAACAGTCCTCCGTTGTAGGCAAATATTTCATGGCTTTTTCCTTTATGGCCATCATTCATATACCCGAAGTATTTCTTAAATCGGTCATAAAGTGGAACATAAGCGTCATATTTATCTCTCAGATCCATCCACTGCTTAATGATCTCATGGATGGAGTTGGGCGGTAGCAGTAGTCGGTCTTCGGCAAAAAATATGAATAGAAAGCGATCCAGCAGCTTTTGTGTTTTTTTAAACAGTAGTAGTGGATCATACTCTGTATTGTGTTCTCTGAGGCTATCAAAAATGTCTTGCTTAAAGGCTGAATAATCCTTGTATAGCTTTTTAGTGACGTTCTCTTCTTCCGTTAGAGAAGCATCTTTGATCTTCTTTGGCAATCCTTTTACAAAATTGGCATAGCTAAGGCAGAGCCACAACACTTTGAACTCCTCTTTGGTAATTTTAAAGAGGTTGAACTCCAGAAATTCTACTGCATTGTCGATGTAGAATCGAAGCTTCTCGAAGTTTGAGATGACGACATAAAGTGCATCCGTCTGTTTGTTCTTATACCTGAACGCCTGATCTTCCACCTTGGATAGATCCGTGGTTTCGGTGCCCTTAAGCTCAATCACCCCGCGTATTTTCTCGTTTTCAAGTAATGCCCCGTCCGCTTTTCCGGAATCGGTGAGATTTTTCTGCTCCACCTTCAGGTTAAATTCCGGTGAGGGATTTTTGGTATATCCCAACACCTTCACAAACAAATCATCCAGAAATCCTTCTTGGTATTCCTCTTCCTTGGAATTTCGGATATTCTCCTGCACTTGCGGGTTGTGGAAATGAGCCGTAAAAACATCCCAGGCTTTATTCACTTCTTCCTCATTGATGCCCGATAAATACTTTTTTAGTACCGAATGTTGAAATAGCGCCATGCTCTTTGTTATAGCCAATGCGTGAAAATTTTTCTCTTTCGGAGAGTATCAGAAAAAACGGGATAACGCAAATTCGTTTTCCGAGCTGTTTATAGAGTTGGCGTTTTCAATTTGTAGAGAAGTCCTCCAAAATTATTACTGTGAATGGATGGTTTATACTGTATTTTCAGGACTAAATTAACAATGGTTGTTTTATGATCGAACAAAAAGTCACGGGTAATCGATACGGGTTATTAACTGCTCTGATCATTGTGGTGCTGAGTGTATCAGTCGCTGGCTGTACATCCGGCGAGCAGGAAGTGAGCGATCAGGCATCCATCAACGAGCATATTGAGTTCCTGTCGGATAATAAACTTAACGGACGAATGGCAGGTTCAGCCGGGGAAGCGGCGGCCGCAAACTACATTGCGGATCAGTTTTTAGCGTCAGGTCTGCTGCCTGCCGGAGATGACGGGACCTATCTTCAGCAGTTTGTGCTGCAGGGGCCGATGCCGCAGGCGATGGATATAGAGAATTTTATCTCGAGAAATGTGGTAGGCTTTACCCAGGGATCTGCCGGAACCGGTCAGTATATCATTATTGGTGCGCATTACGACTCGCAGGGGATGGGAGGGATGATCTCAATGGACCAGAATGAAGAGCCGTTAATCCATCCCGGAGCCGATGACAATGCATCAGGTATCGCCGGGTTACTGCAGCTGGCAGACCATTTCTCAGATAATCCGCCTCAAAAGAATATGTTGTTTATTGCATTCTCGGGTGAGGAGCTTGGCCTTCTGGGTTCCCGCTATTTTGTAGACCAGATGCAGATGTCGCCGGACAGTGTTGCCGCCATGGTGAATATGGATATGATCGGGAGGCTGAATGATAACGCTCTCACAATTTTTGGAACCGGCACATCAAATGTGTGGGATGATATTTTGAGTGCCGTTGAGGCAGATTCGCTCATCGTAACACGTTCGCCATCAGGAACGGGCGCAAGTGATCACACCTCGTTCTATGAATCAGAGATTCCTGTGCTTCATTACTTTACCGGGACCCACGAGAATTATCACCGGCCGACGGACACCGCCGAAAAAATAAACCTGCAGGGTATCCGAAAAGTCACCAATCATATCGTAAAAGTTGTGGAGCAACTGGATAGCTATGATGCATCTGAGATTGAATTCAGAGAATCATCAAACCCGCACTCCACAACCTTCGACATGGAAGGCCCTACGCTTGGAGTGCTTCCTGACTACGCCTATTCCGGGGAGGGGTTTAGAGTTCAGGGAGTGCGAACCGGGGATGCTGCAGACCGGGGAGGAATGGAGGACGGCGATGTGATTATTCAGATGGGAGATACCGATATTTCCGATATTTATGATTACATGGAGAGCCTCTCGGAATTTAAAGCCGGGGACCAGATAGCTGTTACCGTTATGCGGGATGGCGAAAAGGTTCGGCTTGATATACAGTTTTAGCACAAACAAATCTAAGATCTGAAAAACTATGGACATGAAACATTCAAACAAGATAGCGTCGGTACTTTTAATTTTTATTCTCCTGTCAACCGCGGCCTGCAGCAGTGAGGCCGAGCTGCCGGTATTGCCCGACGGAGCACAGGCTATATCACTTTTGGGAGATACTCTCTACACGCCTGAGCTTGACCCGGAAACAGAAGATGAGTATAGTGAAAATGTGCAGGACGCACTTGTGGAGTATCGTAAAGATCCTGAACAGGCGGACAACCTGATCTGGCTTGGTCGGCGGACAGCATATTTGGGCGAGTACAGGCAAGCCGTTGAGACGTTTACGGAAGGCATTTATAAACAACCCGACGATCCGAGAATGTACCGCCATCGCGGGCATCGATATCTAACGCTTCGAATGTTTGACCTGGCAATTCAGGATTTTGAGTCAGCTGAGCTGATCATGAGAAATATGGAAGATCGGGTTGAGCCTGACGGTCTGCCAAATGCATTGAATCAACCCACGAGTACGCTCAAATCAAATGTGTGGTATCACAAGGGGCTGGCACACTATGTTCAGGCAGATTACCCGGCGGCCATTGAAGCGTATGAAAATGCCCTCGATCTGGAACTGACAGAGGATATGCGGGTCGCAACGCTTTATTGGTACTATATGGCGCTTAAGCGTGACGGACAGGTTGAAAAAGCGGGGACAACTATTTCGGAGATATCTGAAGATATTGAGGTGATTGAGAATGAAGCCTATCTGAATCTGTTACTGGTGTTTAATGGCGTATTTCGGGCAGAGCGACTGATGGAAACGTCAGCAGATGCACTCCAGAATGCGACACTCGGATACGGCATCGGAAACTGGCACTATATGAATGGGAGGGAAGAGCGTGCCTTTGAGATTTGGCAGCAGATTTATGACGATGGAAACTGGCCCTCGTTTGGATTTATAGCTGCTGAGGCTGAGCTTGCCCGGATGCAGGAATAAGCGATAAATCCCGGGGTAAGTCTGCCCAAAAATAAAATTTAAAATCGGCTGGTGTGGGAAGGGAGTGAGTTTTGTATTATCTACGGTACCCGGATTATTCACGATGACGTGTGTATGAGTAGCTTAACGTGTTAAAATTAATGTATGTAAGTTATTAATCTTATAGCTCAAAGTTGGGTGTGGATTTTTTCCGGCATAATTTTGACGTGTACTGCGTTTGCCCAGAGCATGCCTTTGGCGCACGTGCAAATGGCTTGCTCAGGGTACAGAAGTACCCATCCGTCGCCCTTTCCACGTCGCCTTTTTCACATTACCCCGAATGCTTTCGGGGCTTGGTGTATAATCTGGGGCAAATGTATTTTTGGTTCTATCCTTTCCAATAGAGAGTAAGGCGTCTGTCACTTCGGCCTTGCTGGGTGGAGGATTTGCATGGTGTCCAAAACTGCGCGGGAGGAATCAATCTGTGCGCTTACGAAGTAAGCATTCTCAGAGTATACCCGCGGGCACCCAAGGGGCACAGACAAACCATGCCCGGAAGCCATCACAGACCTACCTGCGCTGAAGCTACGGAAGAGTTAAATTATACCCCTCCATCCGTTAGCTTGCGGAGTACTCGACTTGTGGAGAGAGTTGGACACAATTTCACTCTTGAGTGGCTGTGAAAAAATTGATTTCCAAAGAAATTGCGCCTAAGTAAATTGAGGATTCTGTTAAATTCGGAACTTCCAGTCCTTCTAACTCACCCCCGACCCCTTCCGTCGGTGGCCGGACAAACTCTTCGCCTGGCGGGACTTGACAGAGAGGGGAGATTCAAAATGAATTTATAGTCTTAAAAAATTAAGTTGCCCGAAACTTTAGTCTCTAATTTCTCACAGCCTCTTGAGAGGGGAAAAGTGAAAGCAAACGGACGGGGTCCAATTTGATGAACGAGGGGTGTGTTGAAGGGCATTGAGTTCAGAATATGTTCCGATACACTATCGAAGCTCCGCTAACCTACCCCACCCGCTCAATGGGAGATGGCAAGCACTTATTTCCGGCACTCGTAAATCACGAATTTTTTATTTTGAGCAAGGCTTTCAGCAGATCTGAAAAATTTCTTTAGATATGGCAGATAGCCCAGGTGCCTGTTGGCAACGCATACAAACCTGCCGCCGGGTGCTAAAACGCCTGCCGCTTCACGGAATAAGTTGACCGATATTTCAATATTTGTTTCATGCCCAAAGTGAAACGGCGGGTTCGATATGGCGAGGTCAATCGATTGATCGTCCAGCTCATCAAGAGTATCGGCCCAGTGAAAATGGGATCGGTCGGATCTGAGGTTCAGTTTTGACGACTCAATAGCAAGAATGGAGTCATCCAGGAGATGAAACGTCGCCTCCGGATGTTTGATCTGCAGCGCCCGGGCAATCACACCGTTACCCGATCCGATATCCAGTATTGTCTGTTCGTCTTTATCGGGACTAAACGTATCAATTAAAAACTGTGTGGCATAATCTACCTGACCTGATGAAAAGACTCCCGGATATTGGCTCAGAGTTTCGGTGTGATTATCATCAAATGCGTGGGAATAGGTTTCGATAAATGAGGCATCCGGCAGCGGCTTTTTCTCATTCAGAATAAGAATGCGTGATTTCTTCTGTGCGAGACTCTGTTCTACTTCTTCAAAATAGTCGCCGGCAATATCCAGCAGGGCCGGTGTGAAGTATTTAGTCATGAACGCACAGATCACTGTTCCACCGTCCGACAAAGATGCCGAAAGCGTTTGGAGAAAAAACCTGAAGAGGTCCAGTGATTTTGGAATCTGCATCAGCCCGATATCGGCAGACTCCGGAGGAGTGTCGAATGGGGTATGCCATCGGGTTGTGTTAAAATCCAGGCTGTTGGCGCGGCCATTCGTGATTATAGACATCTCCTGGCTCTTGCGATGATTAATTACGTACAGGTTAAAATCATGTAAATGACAGCTCAGGTATCCGAACCGATCGTTGCAAATGGCAATCGGCTTGCCGGTAAGATCCACGCTATCAAGATATTCCAGGATGTACTCATCTCCGGCATTCCAAGCCCGTAGCGACTTATTGGATGTAGGAGGATATCGGCGAATAGTTAAATTTTTGGCCATATGTGTAATTGTTGAGTTGTGAATGCTGAGTTTTTAGTTGACAATGATCAACTAAAAACTCAACATTCAACACTAATCACTGTAGTTTTAAAATCTCAAATCTCAAATCTCAAATCTCATGACTCACGACTCACGACTCACGACTCACGACTCACGACTCACGACTCACGACTCAAATCCCAAACCTACGCTTCCACAACTTCATCCATCCGAACCCCAACCAGACGGCTCACACCGGTATCAGGCATGGTAACACCGTACATCATCTCCGCTTTAGACATCGTTTTTTTATTGTGAGTGATGATGATAAACTGAGTCTCTTCACTGAACGAGCGGATCATTGATGAAAACCGTTCAATGTTGGCATCATCCAGCGGAGCATCTACCTCATCAAGCACACAAAACGGTGATGGCTTAACCAGATAGATGGCAAATAGCAGCGCGATGGCGGTCAGTGTTTTCTCACCACCGGAAAGCTGACTGATACTTGAGGGCCGTTTCCCGCGGGGATTCGCTTTGATCTCAATTTTGGCCTCGAGCGGGTCTTCCACATCTTCTTCAATCAGCAGATCGCAGTAGTCATCCTCCTCAAACAGCGTGTGAAAGACGGAGTGAAAGTTCGTTCGAATCTTCTCAAACGTCTTGTTGAATCGTTCAGTAGCGGTTTGATTGATCTCATCAATGGTCTGCTGCATCTCATTTTCGGCGTCACGAAGGTCCTTGATCTGCTCTTCGTAGAAATCGAGCCGTTCTTTCTCTTCCTCATACTCTTCGATTGCCAGCGGATTGACGTCTCCGATTTTATTCAGCTTTTGCTTCAGCCAGCTGATGCGCTGCTTGGCTTCATCGGCCGTCATCGCTTCGGGAAGCTCCTGAGTCAGCTGATCCATCAGAATACCATAGGTTTCCCAGATATGGTCTGAGAGTGACTGAGCCTGCATATCAAATTTCTCTTTTGCCATCGAAAGGTGGTGTACGAGTTCAGTATTCACCTCTTTTTTGCGCCGAAGCTCCTTAAGGGAATCATCAGTCTCTTTTATCTTGCCTCGTTCTTTTGCCGTGGCTTCTTCCGCCTCAGCCAGTTTCTGATCTGCGGCAACTTTCATCTCACGGCTGTTTTCGAGCTGCTTCTCTGTCTGTTCAATCGAGTCGGTATAGGACTCAATTTTCTCAGCACTTTCGCCCGTCATTTTTTTCCGGGAACTCAGCCTGTTTTGGACCGATTCAATACCGCGTTCTGCCCGTTCAATCTCTTTCCCGAGATTTTCAGCTTTGTTCTTAACGTCCTGATGCTTCAGCTGGGCGTCGTTATACCTGTTCTGAGCAATAGCGCGCTCATCTTCCAGCGACTCCAGTTTCTCCTTTTTCCGGCTCTGAAGATCCGAAAGCTCAATGATCTTCTCCTGTAGCCCTTTCTGTTGAGGCTGAAGGGTGTCGAGCTTCTCTTCCGCCTGCTCACGGTTCACTGAAATATTCTCTTTCCGGTTAGTCAGATCCCCGATATTTTTTTGATATACCTGTATTCCTGACTGGTAGCGGCTCATCTGCTGTTCCAGTTTGCGGCTCTCTTTCTGTTTCTCTTTGATAGCCTGACGGACAATCTCCGGTTCGAGACCTTTAAGCTTCTCTTCGATGGACCCCAGGTCAGCTTCAGCCTGTTCGAATGTCTGTGTGTGACTACCTAATTTGCTCTGAAGCTTCTCAAGCTTGTCTTTAATACCGAGCCTGATTCCGGCCTGCTTATTCTTGCTGCCACTTTTGTAAAACCGGTCGCGCGTAATCATATCTCCGTCATACGAAACAGCGCTCGTGATTCCCTCCGGAAGAGGCGTGGCTTTATCCAGGTTTTCTGCCAGCATCACGGAGCCGGTCAGAAGCTGAGTTACAGCATCAAACCGTCCCTCTGAATTGATATGAGAATAGATAGATTTGGCGGCCACTTCATACGTGTCACGAAGTTCTGCGAGCGGGATAAAAGTTGCACGCCCTTTCTTATTCTCTTTCAGCAGATTGGAGGCACGGATGGCGTCATCCATTGTATCTACGACAAGATAGTGAATCGATTCGCCAAGTGCGGCTTCAAGCGCCGCTGCTTTGTCTTCATCCGTTTGTAGAATATCACCAACAGATCGTAGCGTACCGAATGATCCGGCATGATGCTCGGTGAGCCAGGCTACTGATCCCGGCAGTCCTTCATTTGATTCGGCCAGGCTTTCCATCAGAGAAATCTCCGACCGGGCAGATTCCACTTTACTTTTCGCTGAGCGGATCTTTTCACGCAGCTCTTCGCGGTCTGACTGGAGCGATTCCCGCTGTTCAGTCACCTGTTTAAGCTCCGCTTCTAACTCCTCATGTTTCTCATTTACTTTCCCGAGTTTTCCTATGCAAATGTTCAGTTCACCTTTGGCATTGTCAATTTCATCCTCCAGATCTCCAATATCCCGGTTGATGCGAAGCTGGTCGTCTTCACTATTTTCCAGTTTTGATTCCAGCTTGATGCGATCCGATTGAAGCTCCCGCAATTCTTTGTTGACGTTGCTCACGGAAATCTCGTGCTCGTACAGTTCATGACGGACTTTCGTGTACTGCTGCTGCAGCGCGTTAAATTTCTCTTTTGAATCCTGCAGGCTTTTCTCGGACTGATCAAGCGTACCGGAAAAGTTAGTCAGCTGCTTTTCGTTTGTCTCTTTCAGTTCCTTCAGCTCTTGAAAGTCTGTCCGGCTCTGTTCAATATCTTTTTCATGGCCTTCAATGACGCCTTTTTCATTTTTGATCTTCTCGCGAACAATCCTCAGATTCGTTTCCATCTCTTTGATGGAGTTCCCAAGCTGACTGACTCGTCGCTGCGCTTCACCCTGAAGCCGCTCTTTGTCGATCAGGCGGTTTGCAGCTTTTTCTTCGGCTTCTTCAAGCTCCTCAAGTTTTGATGAGATCTTCCGCTTCTCTTTATCTGCGTTTTTGATGCGGTCGTTCAGCGGAGTCAGTTCTTCCTGGATGGATTCATGCTGTTGACGATTGTAGGCCTTGTCGAGTGTCACAAGTTCATCACGATATTTTTTGGCCTTTGCCGCTTTTTCGGCCTGGATTTCGAGGGACCTGGTTTTCTTGCGTACTTCAACAAGAATGTCTTCAAGACGCTGCAGATCTTTTAGCGTCTGGTCCAGCTTACGGAGTGTCCGTTTGCGTTGATCTTTGTACCGTGTAACGCCCGCAGCCTCTTCAAATAGTCGACGCCGGTCATTATTTCTGTCATTCAGAATCTCTTCTACCATTTTCAGCTCAATCACAGAATAAGCATCGGAACTCATCCCGGTGTCCATGAACAGCTCCATAATGTCCTTCAGACGGCAGGGGGTGTTGTTGATCAGGTATTCACTGTCACCCGATCGATAGAGTCGGCGGGTAATGGTTAGTTCACTGTATTCGGTAGGAAGTATTCCTTTGTTGTTCACAAAGGTAAGAGAGACATCTGCCAGTCCCAGCGCTTTTTTCTGGGCAGTACCGTTGAAAATCACGTTGCTCATAGAGCTGGATCGAAGAAGGGTGGGGCGCTGTTCCCCAAGCACCCATCGAAGTGCATCAACGATGTTTGATTTACCGCATCCGTTGGGGCCCACAATAGCTGTGATTCCCTTGTCGAACTTTACGTGAGTTTTATGGGCAAAACTCTTAAAGCCGTGTAATTCAAGTTCAGATATATACATAGAGTTGGGTAAATCAATAGGCCTTACACTACATCCCCCTCAGTCCCCCTTTGATAAGGGGGAGTTTAAGTCTCCCCTAACAAGGGGAGAAACAGAGGGGTGTTAATGATCCTTAAACAAAACAAATAATTTCAAATTCTCGGGCCTTACGAACATCCCCCTCAGTCCCCCTTTGATAAGGGGGAGTTTAAGTCTCCCCTAACAAGGGGAGAAACAGAGGGGTGTTTTATGAGCCTTAAACAAAACAAATAATTTCAAATTCTCGGGCCTTACGAACATCCCCCTCAGTCCCCCTTTGATAAGGGGGAGTTGTACTGTTAACATTTTGATGTAGACTGTACGTTATCAGGTTATTCAAATTTGATAGGTATCAAATCATGCCCTAATATCTACACTAAACCGTCATTATTTCCTGCTCTTTTTTCTCGAGCAGCTGATCAACTTTTTCGATATAAGTGTCGGTGTGTTTTTGAATCTTTTCTTCAGCTTCGAACCGGCTGTCTTCCGGTAGAGATTCACTGTCGACGGTTTTTTTAATCTCGTCGTTAGCGTCTCTTCGGGTATTACGGATACTGATTCGGGCTTTCTCTCCAACTTCTTTCGCGTGTTTCGCTAACTCTTTACGTCGCTCTTCAGAAAGAATCGGCAGTGGAATTCGAATGATGCTTCCATCATTACTTGGGTTAAGTCCCAATCCGGCGGACATTATAGCCTTTTCTACATCTTCAAGTACAGACTTATCATACGGTTGAACGGTGAGAAGGCGGGCTTCAGGTGCGCTAATATTAGCCAGTTGATTCAGCGGTGTTTGAGAGCCGAAATAGTTCACCTTTACATTGTCAAGCAGTGCAGGACTGGCTTTTCCCGCCCGAATATGGGAGAATTCTTTTTTTGCGAAAGCAACAGCTTCATTCATGCTTTCCTTTGCAGTGTCAATAACGAGTTTCAGATCTTCAGGTATCATATCGCCCTTTTTAAATGATTAAATACTGGGGTGGTAACAGAAGTTATAAATTTACGAATTCTCAGGCTCATCCCAAACAACGGTCGTGCCTACAGATTGCTCCGTACAGACCACTTTTTTGAAGTTTTCAGGCACGTTCATGTCGAAAACAATAATAGGGGTTTTGTTTTCACGGCAGAGCGTAAAGGCGGTGAGGTCCATCACATCAAGCCGCATATCGAGAACTTTATCCCCGGAAATAGTATCGAATTTTTTGGCGTCGGGATTTTTTTCAGGGTCTGAATCGTAAATACCGTCAACCCGTGTTCCTTTCAAAATCACATCCGATTCAATTTCAATAGCGCGAAGTGCTGCGGCAGTGTCCGTCGTGAAATATGGATTACCGGTTCCTGCCCCAAATATGATCACACGGCCTTTTTCGAGGTGACGAATGGCCCGGCGTCGGATGTATGGTTCAGCGATCTCCTCCATTCTGATCGCGCTCATAAGCCGTGTATGGACGCCCTTTCGTTCGAGGGCGTCCTGCAAGGCCATACTGTTTATCATGGTTGCAAGCATGCCCATGTAGTCTCCCTGAACGCGATCCATACCCTCGGTGGCTCCTTTTACGCCACGGAAGATGTTACCGCCACCGATAACAACAGAGATCTCAACTCCCTCTTCATGCACCGATTTAATTTCGTTGGCGTACAGGGTCAGAATATCTCCATCAATCCCGTGTCCCTGCGTGCCGAGGAGAGCCTCACCGCTTAGTTTAAGTAGTATACGCTTATATTGATTTGCCACGTTTCAATCGATTTAGAAAGTTAGGATCAAAAAAAAGGCCGCCAAAATTGGCAGCCTTAAAATAATGAAGTGGATTAAGATTCACCAAGTTGAAGTCGATGAAACGACTTAACCAGCGGAGCGTCGTTTTGCTCCAGGTACTCTTTAACAGAAATACCGTTGTCTTTTACATACTTCTGTTCCAGCAGTACACGCTCTTCATAAAATCTGCGAAGCTTACCTTTGGCCGCTTTTTCAGCGATCTCTTCAGGCTTTCCTTCGTTGATGAGCTGCTCTTTGGCAATTTCGAGCTCTTTCTCTACGACTGTGGCGTCTACATTGTCGCGAACGACAGCCAGTGGATTCATAGCGGCAATTTGCATCGCTACGTTTTTGCCAATCTGATCATCTTCAACGGGCCCTTCAAATTCAACAAGCACGCCAAGCTGATTTCCGGGGTGGATGTAATCAATTAGTCCGCCGTCTGTTTTCACAAACACTACTTTATTGATTTCAATCTTCTCACCAATCTTTCCAACCATCGATTCAAGGTGTTTTTCGATGATTATTCCATCAACTTCTTCCTGTAAAAGGTCGGCAACGGACGCGATTTCTTTATCAAATGCAACATCGAGAAATGATTCAGCCTGCTTCTGGAAATCTTCGTTCCGCGCTACGAAATCAGTCTCACAGTTTATTTCAATCATAACGGCTTTGGTGGCATCATCGCTGATGCGGGAAAGAACCAGTCCCTGATCTGCTTCACGATCAGAACGTTTTTCAGATACTTTTTGGCCTTTTTTGCGCAGAAACTCAATGGCCTTATCCATATCTCCGCCACTTTCCTTCAGGGCTTTTTTACAGTCCATCATTCCTGCGCCGGTTTTATCGCGCAGCATTTTTACATCTTTTGCACTAATACTCATGGTTGTAAATCTTAATTCTGTTGGAGTTATTTAGATTCTTTTTCGTCTGAATCCTCATTATCATCATCAGACTCAGCTTCTTCAGTTTTAGCACTATCCTTCTTCTCATCTGTTTTCTTTTTGTCAGTGCTATCGCTTTCAGCATCTTTTTCGGATGTCTCTTTCTTCACTTCAGTTTTTGAGTCAGAATCTTTTGCCTCTTTATTCTCTTCAGCTTTTGAGTCAGAATCTTTCGTGTCATCCTTCACTTCAGCTTTTGAGTCAGATTCAGTTGCCTCTTTTTTCTCTTCAGCTTTAGAGTCAGATTCTGCAGCATCATCTTTCTCTTCAGTTTGAGATTCAGAATCTGATGTGTCGTCGCTGTCATCCTTCCGTCGGCGTCGTTTCCGACGTTTGGTAGGAGTAGCAGCATCTTTCACAGATACATCCTTATCGTCGTCATCACTACCTTTAGAGTCTGAACGTGCTTCCTGGGCTGCTTCTTCCATCAGCTCTTCTTCTTTCAGAGCTTCGCGCTCAGCATTTCCTTCAATGATAGCATCAGCTACCTGTCCGGTAACAAGCTGAATGGTTCGTGCTGAATCATCATTTGCCGGAATGATATGATCCGGGGTATCAGGATCACTATTAGTGTCAATCATTGCCACAATCGGAATGTTCAGCTTCACAGCCTCATTCATGGCGATGTTCTCTTTCGTTGTATCAATAACGAAAATAGCACCCGGTAGCCGGTTCATATTGGCAATACCGCCAAGTGTTTGTTCCAATTTATCCTGCTCACGTTCAAGCATCAGGCCTTCTTTTTTGGTGAGCTCTTCAAACGTACCGTCTGTTTTCATCTGCTCAATCTCTTCCATACGTGAGATACTTTTGCGGACAGTACTAAAGTTTGTAAGCATTCCACCCAGCCATCTGTGGGTGATGAAAGGCATACCGCAACGGATCGCTTCAGTTTTTACAATTTCCTGAGCCTGTTTTTTGGTTCCGACAAAAAGAATCGTTTTGCCGGCTCTTGCCAATTTTGATACCTCGTCGAGGGCTTCCTGCAGGTATTTGTGAGATTTCTTGAGGTCAATGATGTGAATGCCATTTCTTGGCATAAAGATGAATTCTTTCATCTTTGGGTTCCAACGGCGGGTCAGGTGACCAAAATGGGCGCCTGATTTCAATAATTCTTGTACGGATGCTGCTTTAGGCATTATATATGTGTATTTATTTTGAGTTAATCCTCTACGCAGGTCATTCCCAATGCGCTAATCCCGGGTTGAACGTTTCAGAGCCGGAACACTCGGCGAAGGGTCACTGCGTATGTGTTTTTCAATGAGTCCCCCAATTAAAAGGGGGGGGGTTACGGGGATGTTAAACTGAGTTATTAAACGTATTGTAACACCCCTCTGTGTCTCCCCTTGATAGGGGAGAGAGTATTTTTATCGTTTACTGAACTGGAATTTCTTCCGTGCTTTTGGCTGGCCATACTTCTTGCGCTCAACCATTCGGTCGTCTCTTGTAAGCAACCCAACTTCTTTCAGTTTGGAATGAACGTCTTCGTTATGATCATCTAATGCCCGTGCGACTGCAAGAGAAATAGCACCGGCTTGTCCTGTGACACCGCCACCGCGAACCGTTACCTTAAAGTCGTACTTACCTTCAAGCTCAGTGACATCGAGCGGCATTTTGGCCACATTGATACGCGCCTGAGTACTCAGGTATTCATCTAAGGGCATGCCGTTTACAATAAATTTACCCGTCCCCGGCTTAACATATAAGCGGGCGGTAGAAGTTTTTCGTCGTCCTATGTAGTTATCTTTTGGCATATAAACTGTTATTAGTCGATCTCTATTTTTTCAGGTTTTTGAGCAGTCAGATTGTGAACCGGTCCGGCAAAAATCCGAATGTTTTTCATCAGCTTTCGTCCCAGCTTATTTTTTGGGAGCATTCCTTTCACAGCAATCTGAACCAGTGATGTTGGATCTTTCTCCATCATCTCGGCAGCGCTTGTGAAAATTTCACCGCCCGGATATCCGGTGTGGCGAAAATATTGTTTATCGGTCATTTTTTTACCGCTGAGCGCTACTTTTTCTGCGTTGATGACCACCACGTTATCTCCCACATCCATGTGTGGAGTAAACTCGGGTTTGTTCTTACCGCGAAGAATAGCAGCGATCTGGCTGCTCATCCGACCTAAGGGCTGGTCTTCAGCATCAATAAGAACCCATTTTTTTTCAATGGTGTCCGGTGTGGCCGTAAATGTTTTGTTACTAATCGTATTCACGAGATTCTCTTTTTGTTTTGCAAAATTGACAAGTCTGAAAAAATAAGGGTAATTATTTTTGTATGCAACAGTTTTGGCATAAAACCTTTTTGTTTGGGGCAAGAGGGGTTGTGAAATAGAAATGGTATTTCTATTGCCGCCAATGAGCGCGGATGCAGCCCGTAGGTACAGAGTCTCTGATGATTTAAGTTATAGTTCTGAGAAATACCATTTCTGGCGAAGCTGAAAAATTGCCAAACAGTAAGATCCGCAATGTCTTAGTCAGACATTGCGGATCTTGGGTTCGAGTTCGAAAAAAGACCTCCAAGGTTTTTGTCCCGAGGAGATCGCTTTGCGAAAAACCTTGGAGGTCTGACGAT
>Ga0307966_1001417_pt1 | contig 18927 bp, 12 predicted proteins | sample OrgLakmetagen646_FD_203141 | JGI IMG/M metagenome (GOLD analysis project Ga0307966, IMG submission 203141) | Saline water microbial communities from Organic Lake, Antarctica - #646 | ecosystem: Environmental > Aquatic > Non-marine Saline and Alkaline > Saline | place: Antarctica: Organic Lake... | reverse complement strand
GGCATTTCAGCGGAAGCAACAGTCGTTGTTGACTCTGCAGCCCTTACTTTACTAACGATATCTAATAATAGCACCAGCATTTTTGAAGGCTCTGTATCGCAGTTTTTGGCCACTGCTAATTATACAGATGGGTCCTCAAAAGCGGTGACCGAACAAGTTACCTGGTCGTCCAGCGACTTATCCGTAGCATCAGTCAGTGCCACCGGACTAGTATCCGCACTCTCTACTGGATCCGTAGCCATCTCAGCTCAACTCGGAGAGCTAAGCGCAAACACCACTCTGGACGTTGTTATCTCGCCGAATAACCCAGCAGCACTAACCCTCCAAGCGATCCCGAATGTAATTCTTGATAATGGTTCAGATACATCAAATATCATAGCTACCGTCCTTCCCATTGATGAGGAAAATGGTGTAATTACAGATGGTACAATGGTCACCTTTACTCAAAATAATGACAATTTGGTGCTTGGGACATTAGAAGGGGGCACCGTAAGTGGGCAGGTCGTTCGAGAGGCAGTTGGCACCTCAGCAGGTCAATATGACGTCATCGCCGAGGTATCAGGCACAGTTGCAATCGATCAAACTACAGTTCAGGTGGTTTCTTCGTTCCACTCTGTCATTAGCGTGAATGGATCCTTTTCAACCGGAGCCGGTGGGGGAGCTTCGGTTGGCTCGTCTACTGAAGTTTGGGCAGGAAGCGAATTTAATGCGACAGTTATCAACACGTCTAATCGATCTTTTAATCTTCAATCAGCCATACTTCTGAACGGCACTTCCCTTGTCGGTATATCTACTGATCCCGCTATTTTAGGAGGCGGGACGCTCGAGGCTGGCGAGAGCGTAGGAATAACTTTCACGTTAAGTCAGGACATACAAAGCAATGGCTTATCAATAGTATTTGATCTGTTAGATACTCCTACAGGCACCACCTTCGCAGTAACTTGGGAATCACCCTTTTAAACACCTGTAATAGCTGCGTAAAAGGCTGTTTTCAAGCGCTCAAACTACAACAATTGGAGATCGAATGGGGCTTGATGTAGAAGACACCTATGCGCCATCCTTCGTAGAGGGATGGCGCATAGGTAGACACTTACCTGATCCAATGTTCGACGGCCCGGTGGTTTCAATCCCGGGCCTTTGCTGTTTCTGAGGCGTGCACACGGAATCATATTAGTACCGATAGGCTGCTAATAATTTAGTATATACTATCGGTCATTCCTTAATATTCAGCGTCATCCTCGATTTGAATCGCAAGCGCCACGGCAACAACCAGGTGCACGACTTTACAAAGCATTGATGCAGCTTGCCTAGCGTTGGGGTTACAGGCTGTGATGGCGCACAAGGACTGAGCTTACTCCTGGAATAGATCGGCGTGTGTGCCGATTTCGGGCCAACTGCAACTCCTCACCGGCCACTCGGCTCGGTACAGCAGCACCCAATCCGGCTCTATGTGAGCATCCCGGTAGTTCTTCCAGTTCCCCCGCAACGGATGATCCTGATACGCCTCGGGCCTTAGACAGACTCATCCTCAGTAGAAGGCAACGTTTGTAAGGCACGGTAAACCGTCATTCGTGATACACCCATGTCCCTGGCAACCTGGGCCTTTGTGCTTCCACTTGCCATCCGTTTGCAGATTTCGGCTTCATCGTCGACCATTTTTGGGCGGCCCTTATAAATCCCTTTTCGCTTTGCAGCCTCAATGCCGGCAAGTTGCCTCTCCTTTATAAACGTCAGTTCCATAGCCGTGCCCACACATTGTCAGCGGCAACAAAACCCATGCCCAAAGCAACAAACATGAAATAAGTTGCCGGTAGTGCCGATCAAATACGTGTCAGAGAAACGAGATCCCGAGACAGCTTGGGTTTAGCCAATATTTGCAGAAAGTTAGGAGCAGCATCGCGCAAAACAAAAAAGTTCATGCATCCTCGTTATTCGTAGTGTCAGTGACGGTTGATTCTGCTGCAGCCCCAATCTGTGCTTGTGTGAGCAAGTCTCTGATCGAAGTGTAATTGATGCTTAATTCTGCCCCGATCTCACTTTGTGGTCATGACCACAGATTTCTATTCAGGTGTAATTGGAGCCTGATTCTGCGCCAATCTCACTTTGTGGGCACGCGCCCACTAATTCGTGGCCAGGTGTAATTGGAGACTAATTATGTACCGATTTGGCTTTGTGGTCGCGACCACTAATCCGTGGCCGGGTGTAATTGGAGTCTGATTCTGCTCCGATCTGGCTTTGTGGACGCGCCCACTAATTCGTGATCAGATGTAATTGGGGCCTGATTTTTCTGATCAGGAATCAAGGGAATTATGAGGCAACGCCTCTACAGTTGAACCAATACGTTGCTGATGAAAACCTTAAGCTGTCTCACCCTTAGTAGGTGGTAGCTTTTGTAAAGCACGATAAACGGTCGTTTTCTGGACGGCCGTTTCATATCCTCAAAAACACCGATTTTCTTGTCATTTTCAGAAGGCGACTGCATTAAATTGAGTACAAATATTTATCTTCTAGACATATTTTGACCTGTTCACCCTGCTTTTATCTTTCAATTACTGTCACTTTTGATTGCATAAAAATGAAAGGAAATTTACGGTGTAAAAATAAAAAACTCACAAGTTTTGAAACAGACTTCTCCATTTACTGAAAGGAAGCAAAATGACGGCGACCAAAAGCGGCTCACTGCATTACGTTATTCTCGCATTAATATTCACATTGAGCGCTTGCGGTGGCGGCGGCGGAAGCGACGAGACAGCCAACTCCCAGCCGCCTAACACTGTTGGTCCAGAGGAGCCAGTTAGCGACGAGTCGGGTGATTCTAATCAGGAGGCGATAGTTTACCAAGTAGACGTCGCCTCGACCCCAAAAGAGGGGGGCGTGGTTACTGGGTCCGGGGAGTACGAAAAAGACACCGAAGCTTCCTTGACCGCAACTCCGAATGAAGAATACTTTTTCTCCGGGTGGATTATTGACGGACAAACGGTATCAACTGAAAGATCTTACAAATATCAAGTTGAAAGTAACACCTCAATAATTGCGAGCTTTAAGTATGCCGCTCCAACGGTGCAGCCAACAGCAATCAGGTATGACCAGTGGCCAGGTTCCAAAACGGTTTCGGTCGACGCTGCCGACCCCCAGGGTAAGCCCTTAGCCTTAAAAATAGTGGAGGAACCTCAAGAAGGTACCGTAAGCGTAGACAATCTAACGTTCCAGTTGACTTATACCCCGCGAAGCGCTGGTTTTTTCAAAGACCACTTCAAAATATCGGTTTCAAATGATAGCTATGAGAGTGAACCACAGGTCGTAACAGTAGGTTTCCTTGATACTGACTCCAACAATATTCCGGACTTTGTCGACCCTGTCTTCAACACGGCCACTGAAATCGGGGGTATTTTGGATGGAAACCTCACGCTTAACGATGGCCCTTATCTAATTACGAGCAACTTGCAAGTTAGAGGCGGCCTGTCTTTAACAGTTGGCCCAGGGGTTACTTTACTTCTCAAAAACGACGTCATGCTCACTATCGGCGGAACACTGAAAGTACTCGGCAATGCCAATAACCTCACACGATTTATGGCAGCGGAGATAGACCCTGTTGGCTGGTCGGGTATCGACTTTCTTGATGGGCATGAAGGCACCACAATCGTTAACGGGGAGTACGAAAGCGGAATGCTCATGCGGGGAACGTCGATTTCGGGATTATCTGGTAATCTAGGAATGCGCTTCAAGTCGCGCGAAAGCCGAGATTATCTTATTGAAGATTCTGTGTTTTTAGGGACTACAGTCGGCCTGGGAAACGTCGATTTTTTTAGCAAGAATCCGAGGCTTTCACAAAAGCCAAATGTTCACTTGAAGCAATCGGTGATTCACACAGGAGATAAGGAAATATCCTCTGAACTACCTTCTCGACTCGCCAATAGAGCCAACATCACCATCGCCAACAGTATTATCAGAGGTGAATATAGCACTCGAGTTATTACAACAGGTGTAGACGAAAAAGTGCTAATCGAAAACTCCACCTTCAATTTAAGGCCAAGTTCTACATTTTCCGGTTTAGGCTTGGAAGTTCCTTACAGTAAAGATACTCCTCTTATAATCAAAAATTCAGTCATAACCGGGGGCGTGTTATTTAACAGAGCGTTTGACCAATCAAGGTACCCGATTGCCCCAACATTAGAATATAACATCTTCAAACAAGGATCAGCTGAACTACTGTTCAGAACTACAGGCTCCAACACACCAGACGACACTTTTGCACTAGGCCCAAATTACTATCCGGAATTAGGTGCAGTCGATCCGGTAGTGTACGACGGAAACGATGATATCGAGATACCGTTTCTCGATCTCTCTAGCCGCCTCAGCGAAGAACCGGCAGCAGGCCCCAAGAGCGAGAGTTTCCCTGTTCTTAAAATCTTAACCAGGGAGCTGGAAAGCTCCTTCAGGCCAAACCGGAGCGTGCAATAGCACATCAAACAGTAAAGTTATATCGCAAGCGCTCCACGAGCTGCACCGGGATAGTTTCGCCCTGATTCCCGGGCAGCCAACCAGTCAAGTTCGTCGTCGGTCGACACTGCGTCGATTCCACCGGGATTAGCATCACAGCCCCAAGTCGTCAAACAGATCCTGTTCATTGTTAAACCGTTTACCCTGAACGGCTTCCAGCTCGTCCATGGCTTTCGCGGTTTTGGCATTGAGCACCTGCACCGAAAACGGCAGTCGCTATTCGTCGGCAACTCGAAGCATCAATAGGCGGATGACGTCGGACACTTACAAGCCCAACGCTTTCAGGGCGGCGGGAGCACGGGCTTTAGTGTCGCTGTCGATGCGGGCACGCACCACAGAATCGGTACTCATAAATACCCCGTGTTATTTGTAGCTACAAAATATCCGATTATTCTCAGCTCAACGCAAGTGTTTGTAGAGCCTCCTTCACCATTCCAGTTAACCAAGTTGCATAATGTGGTGCCAGTAAAAACCGGTTTTCGCCGATCCCCTGAAAAACCAACCATCTGATCGAAAAATCACGGCGGACTGGTTTGCATCTCGCTCGTTATCGATGGTTTGCAACTTTGGAAACCTTAGGCTGACTCACCCTCAGAAGACGGCAGCTTTTGTAAGGCACGGTAAACTGTCATTCGTGATACGCCCATGTCCCTGGCAACCTGGGCCTTTGTGCTTCCACTTGCCATGCGCGTGTGGATTTCGGTTTCATTGACAGTTTTTCGCCGGCCTCTGTAAACGCCTTTGCCTTTCGCGACCTCAATGCCGGCACGCTGCCGATCCTTTATAAACGTCAGTTCCATGTCCGCGACCATGCCCAGGGCCGTGATCATCATTCGGCCCATTGCACCTTTCGTCGTGATATCTGGCTCAAGGATTCTCAACGAGGCGCCCCGAGCATCCAGCTCATGAACCAAATTCAGCACGTCGCGTGTAGAGCGACCGAGACGGTCAAGGCGATGAACGACGAGCTCATCATCACGGCGCAAGAACTCAAGCACAGTCTCCAGCTCGGTGCGCCCATCGCGCGAAGCACCAGACACCGTTTCGGATCGAATGACTTCGCAACCTGCGTCGGTCAGTTTTCCGATTTGAATATCTAGATCCTGGCTGGCACTGCTAACACGTGCATATCCGATACGGGGCATAGTGTTTGTGTCACATTAGGGTGGTTTCGATAATGATACTGTAACAGAATCCATTTAACACCCTATAGTGACGCCTTCAGGTGTCACACTTCACCATCCCCTATGGGTGTACTCTATTGTTACACTTGATGCGGCCAAAGTTGAACTGGCATTAATAGTAAAACTGAACATGGTGGATCGTGATCGTTAAATAGACACTGGAGCACGCAGTGCTGCTGACTACTGATATTCTGTGCAGTCACCTTTTGAAAATGACAAAAAAAGCCCGCTTTTCCATTGTTTTATGGTTAACAATCAAGTACAACAATCTATGAATAGAAAAGGCACCTTTTATGATCATAGGTTACGCACGAGTTAGCACCCAAGACCAAAATCCTGAATACCAGGTGGACGCTTTAGAGAAAGCGGAATGCGAACAGATCTTCCAGGAAAAAGTAACGGGCAAATTACGAGAGCGACCGGAACTGTCGCAATGTCTCCGTACGCTTCGGGCAGGAGATACCCTGGTCGTTTGGAAACTGGATAGACTTGCTCGATCCCTCAAGGACCTGGTTGGGATAGTCCAGGATCTCAATGATCGCAAGATCGGCTTCAAATCCCTGACAGAAGCTATCAACACAACTAGCTCTGGTGGTCGACTTGTGTTTCATATTTTTGGGGCATTGGCTGAGTTTGAGCATAGTCTGATTCGTGAACGGACAGTCGCAGGACTTGAGGCAGCCAGAGCAAGGGGACGTAAAGGAGGGCGAAAGCCTTCACTATCTGGCTCTGACATCAAGAAAGCGGCAGCTATGCTTTCAGATCCGAATATTACGAAGAAAGAAGTGGCTAAACATTTTGGTGTATCTAGAACAACATTAAATAGCTCGCTGGCAAGAACAACAGAAATTAATAGTTTGAATTCTTCTACAGCTAGTTGAATTGATATTTTCAAGGTTATCTTCATCTAAAAACTAATTTTTGAAAAAGTAACTACCAACATAACTTTATTCATCTTTAAAGCAATAAAAACTTAAAACCAGAACCAATAAGGCGAGCACATGCCGAGAAGTAAAACAGGAGTTTTTAGTGTCGAGACTGACTGACTTGCTTGCCAGTGTTAAGGCAAAAAATCCAAGTTTAGGCGCCGATTTGGATAAAGAATTCAAGGCGCTAACGTCCCGTTTACCCTTTGGTTTGAATTTTGAACGCCACCGCCCTGAAGCTGTCGAGTTACCGCTTCGCCCGATTCGTAAAGGTGACAAAGTTCGTATTCTTCCTGCACGGGGAGTCATTAAAAAAAGTGATCAACATCTATGGCAAGTAAAATCTGTAAATAAGAAGAAAAAAACTGCAGATTTGGAACTACTAAGAAATACTAATCCGGAGATAAAAACTGTTGCGATCGATGACCTTGTGGTGGTAGCTGAATTTCGTGACACAATTTTCCCGGGATTGATGAGTACTGGAGGGGCAGAGCGTGGCGGGGATAAGCCTTATCATACAGTAATCAATGGTGAAAATTATCACGTTTTAAAAGCGCTTACTTACACCCACAGAGGCAAGGTTGATGTCGTATATATCGATCCGCCCTACAACACTGGGGCTAAAGATTGGAAGTACAACAACAACTATGTAGAGACTGACGATCTATACAGGCACAGTAAATGGCTCGCATTTATGGAGCGTAGATTGTTAATAGCTAGAGATTTATTAAATCCGGCTAGTTCAGTTTTGATAGTTACTATTGATGAAAAAGAGTATTTACGACTTGGCCTTCTCCTTGAACAGACATTCCCTGATGGTGATATTCAAATGGTTAGCTCTATGATTAACCAAGCGGGCTCATCACGTCCGGGTTCATTTTCCCGCACTGACGAATATCTGTTCTTTGTGAAGTTTGGGCAATCGGCTGTCAAGGCATTACCGCTAGAAAAAGAGTGGATGTCAGGTCGTGGAAATACCAGGCGCATGGGGCTTTATTGGAATGAATTGATGCGAACTGGTCCTGGAGCACGACGGGAAGATAGCCCTAATTTATTTTTTCCAATCTATATTTCATTGAACGCACAGACGTTCCATTCTGTTGGTGAGCCAGTAGGCATAAATGTTGATCGAGAGTCGGTAAAACACCCCGGCGGGGTGATTGCGCGTTGGCCCATTCGCTCTGACGGCTCAGAGGGTCGGTGGAGAGTGTCTTCAGAAGGGATAAGGGGATTACTGAAAGAAGGGCATATTAGACTCGGTAAGCCCCGAGGAGAAAGTACCACAATTCAATACATATCTCGTGGTGAAGTCGAAAAAGTAAACAATGGGACTTTTACCGTTACTGAACGACGAATTGATGGTTCTATTGAAGTCAACGCTGTTGAATATATCCCAACAGTAGTACCTGGTACTCAATGGAATATAAAATCACACGATTCTTCTGTCAACGGCGCATTACTTAATCGGGCGCTACTACCAGGACGTCGTTTCCCTTTTCCAAAATCCTTATATGCGGTGGAGGATGCACTTCGTTTTTTTGTTGCCGGTAATTTGGACGCAATAGTTTTAGACTTTTTTGCAGGTTCAGGGACGACAGCTCATGCTGTAGCGCGACTGAATAAACAAGACGACGGTCGACGACAATGCATTTCCGTTACAAATAATGAGGTAGCGATAGAAGAGCAAAAAGCCCTTCGGGAGAAAGGTTTGCGCCCCGGTGATTCTGATTGGGAACAACTGGGCATTTGTGACTACATAACCAAACCACGCATCAGAGCTGCCATTACTGGAGAGACCCCAGATGGAAGTCCTATTCAGGGTGATTATAAATTCACTGACGAATTCCCCATGGCAGAAGGGCTCAATGAAAACGCAGAGTTTTTCACTCTGACTTATGAGGCAAGAGACGCTGTTCATCATAATCTCGCGTATAGCCGCATTGCAGCCCTGCTTTGGCTGCGAGCAGGAGCACGTGGAAGAAGAATAGAAAAGCTGCCAGAGGATGGCTGGGCTGTTGCGGATACTTATGGTTTATTGACAGATATGGATAAGGCGACGCCGTTCGTTCATGCATTAAAAACTGCTCAAAACTTGCTCATAGCATACATCGTGACAGACGATGATCGGCGTTTTCAGGCAATCGCTCGTCGCCTCTCCAAGGGAGTGGAGCCCGTTCGCCTATACGAGTCCTATTTGATTAATTTCAGTTTTGCTAACGGGGAATAATGGATGAAGTTTACTCTGAAGGAATACCAAGCTGAAGCTGTTCGCGATGCCCTGGAGAACCTTAGTACGGCAGGTACTTTCTGGCACAGTCACGGGCATAAAACTGCATTCTCACTGACTGCTGTCACCGGAGCTGGTAAAACCGTGATGGCTGCCGCCGTATTTGAGGCATTATTTAACGGTGACGATGAGTTTGATTTTGATGCGGACCCCGGTGCTGTGGTGGTTTGGTTCAGTGACGACCCCTCGCTCAACGAGCAAACACGCTTTCGTTTGATTGAATCTAGCGACAGAATCAACCATAGCGATATGGTCGTTGTGGAGAACACCTTTAACCATCCAAAATTTGAATCAGGGAAAATCTATTTTCTGAATACACAGAAGCTAGGTAAAAACAGCCGATTAGTGCGTGGCCATGATCAGCTGCAAGCGGAAGAGAGCGTTGGGGAGCTCTTCCCCGAAACTCGACCAGATTTGCGAGCCTATACGATTTGGGACACTATCCAGAACACTATCGAAGACCCAGCTCTTACCCTATATTTGGTGCTCGACGAAGCCCATCGAGGGGTTGGTAAAACCAGTAAAGAAAAAGGAACTATTGTCCAACGTCTGATCAACGGGTTTGGTTCTGTGCCCGGCATCCCGGTGGTGTGGGGGATATCCGCCACTGTAGATCGCTTCAATAAAGCGATTGAAGCTGCAGTCAAACGCACCAAGCTACCGGACGTAATGGTCGACTCAGGGAAAGTGCAGGAATCAGGATTAATTAAAGACACGATTTTACTTGATATCCCGGATGATGTGGGAGACTTCGACACTGTATTGGTGCGTCGTGCTGCTGACAAGCTACGTGAATCGACTGAACTGTGGGCCGAGTATGCCAGGCAACAAAAAGATTCCGACAAAGTGTTACCTTTGATGGTTTTGCAGGTGCCAAATATGCCGGATTCAATGGAAATTGGACGCGCTTTAGACACTATATATACGCGCTACCCAGGTCTGCCTAACGGCAGTGTAGCTCACGTTTTCGGCGACCATACAACACAGCGTTTTGGCAGCCATGATGTGCCCTATATCGAACCTCAGCGCGTACAGGATGCGGTTTGGGTGCGCGTTTTAGTCGCTAAAGATGCTATTAGTACCGGCTGGGATTGCCCTCGTGCTGAGGTAATGATTTCCTTTCGTGCAGCGACGGATCGAACCCACATCACCCAGTTACTGGGCCGGATGGTACGTTCGCCGTTAGCAAGGCGCATACCTGGTAATGATTACCTGAATGCCGTGAATTGCCTTTTACCTAAATTCAATCGAAAGACTGTCGAAAGCGTTGTAGACGCCTTAATGACAGGTGATGACAATTTGTCAGCTACAGCGAGTCGTGTTCTCGTAAATCCTATAGAAATGCGCCCCAATCCCGCAGCCAAAAACATGGTGTGGGAGACTTTTCAAGCTCTACCCACTCAAACTCGGCCTCAACGTGGCGCGAAACCTGCTAAGCGCCTCACCGCACTAACTCAAGAACTGGCAGACGATGCGATATTGGATGGTGCCGGTCGAAAGGCTCATGCGCTACTCCATCAGGCACTGGATAGTTTTCAATCTCAGCATATGGATAAAATTAAAGCTAAGCGCGAGTCTGTGGTAACTGTGGATGGGAAAACTGTCATCGCTGACCTGAAAGGTAAGACTAAAACTTTTAATGAATTTTGGGAAGATGCTGATATGGCGGTTATTGATGATGCCTACCGCCGAGCCGCCCGAATTTTTACTCCCGACATTTCGCGTACCTATGTTGATCATCTTGCCAAACAAATAGCCAATTCAGATGACGATCCGGAAGAGTTTCTTGAGGCCATTACTGTAGCTCGCGTGACTGTTGCTAGCCTAGGCCTGGTTACAGAAGTTCAAAACTATTTCGATGTGATGGCCGATCAAATAACAAAGGAGTGGCTAAATGAGTTTTGGCCGCAGGTCAAGATGCTTTCGGATGATCGAAAAGAATCCTATCGGCAAATTATCGAGATGAGCACGGAACCGCAAAATGTCGAGTTGGTTAAGCCCGAAGCAAAGCTCGAGCCCACGAAGGTGCGCCTGGGTGAAAGTGAACGTAGTATTCCCTCCTGGAAAAATCATCTACTTTGTGACGAACATGGTGATTACCCAGCCGCGTTGAATGACTGGGAGGTAGCAGTGGTTGAAAATGAATCCAAGCGTAAAGATTTTCTTTTCTGGTACCGTAACCCTCAACAGCCCGGCCAATCTTCATTGGGCATCGCGTACGAAGAAGTCGATCAATACAAGATATTACGCCCGGACTTCATCTTCTTTGTAGAACAAGATGGTGAAGTAGTCGCTGATATCGTCGACCCACATGGGCATCACCTAGCTGATGCGACCCCAAAGCTTCAAGGTTTAGCAAGGTACGCTGAAAACTATGCTAGTGCGTATCGAAGAATTGAGTCTATATCCGAAATAAAGGGAAAATTACGAGTTCTTGATTTAACTAATCAGACAGTGCGCGACGCAATTTCTAAGACAAACGATGTTGTGAGTTTATTTAGCGGAACGCTAGCAAACGATTATAGTTAACCATTATCAATGTGGGCACAAGGATCGTTTCTTCTTCCGCCGCATGATCTGAGGATACGATAGGTTGACTTACTATTCTGAATTGACTCGTTTACGTCGAAGGCAATCTTAACGATGAAAAACATCTGAACCTTTGCATTGGTAATCTCTATTAAGTCCGCCGGAATGAGACGAAGTTGGGAGCTCGCCAGCTGAACTACGAGACTGACAGAGGAAGTTCATAGGCTATTTCTGAGGTAGCTAACCTAGGTTTAACTCAAAGGCTTATTGAGAATGGATATGATGAATCAGATCTCCGAGATCATTCGAAAGCATGATGATGACTCCCGTATTATCCTATCTCAGGCATTCCCTGACGGCGGGACAGGCCCATTGTTCGGTCGTCTTGAAAGAGCGGCCTTAAACCAGGTTTATGAGGGCAGCTCGATGTCTTCTCGTTATGGTATTTGGGCGAATACTGTACGAGATGAGCTCGTGGAGGCTCTGGCCGATATAGATAACGGTTCAAGCGATGCGTCAAAAAATATCATTCGGTGCATCAATTCTTTGTCAGCGTTTGCCGAAATTCAAAGATTATTTGACGTGAAAAGCTAGAAGGACACCTATTTGGGCCTTGAACTGAAAAATGGTTGGTCTTTTACTGACTTTTCCAAATTCTTGTGAAAAGGAAAGAGCTTACTGCGCATAATCTGGGTTATGGTGAAAAGGACTTGAGACAGGAACGAAGCCAGGACTCTCCCTGGCGCGTCACACAGCCGTCAGATGCTGTTAAAGAGCTTTTAACCTTTGAGTTTCCACCTACACAATAAGAAATAAGAGATCGCGGACGTGAGATTGCTGAGATAGCAGCTGATGCTGTGGAGGCCCATCAAAAAAGCAACGACGATAATCGGCGAATGGAATTCGCTCTGATTGATGAGCCGACATTCATGATTCCGACTCTTGCTCAGGAGTTAAGGAATCAGGGCCTTAAGCCGGTAATCTCCTTTATTGGTCGGAGTAAAAACGACATCAAGGACAGGCCCCTTAGGCATATAGACTTCATTGAAGTATAGGTAAGCGCGAGTGTCACGTTGTTCAGGGCGGGGCTTGACACCTAGAAAAATGTTCAGCTATGCAGTTGGCGCTGCTGCTGGCGCCCTCTCAACCCATTCATTGGCGTTTGAAATGTAAAAATACGTTAAAAATAAATTGATGATTTCGTCAAATGCAGATGATCGGCTATGGTGTGAGCCAGCCTCTGGCCTATTTATCTATTGAACTTATTTTCAATAGTCGGCCTCTGACCTCTACAGGGAGTTAAATTGAATATTATCAAACTATTACCGCTCAGTATTTTGTCGTTGGCACTCACAGCGTGCGGCGGCGGTGGTAGCTCAGACAGCACTCCGAACGATGATCCAGGCGAGCCAATTGTCCTCACTGAAGGAGGACCTGTAAGCAACCCAACGCCTATTGATTTCCAAAATCTAAACGAGATTAAAAGTGAAGATTTTTATAATCACTTCCGGGTGAACGTGGGCGCAGGCGACACCCTGATCATTTCAGGGAACATCGACACCGTCGTTAATGATACGGACAACCGCCGATGCCTCGAACGGGATGGTTATTACACTGGAATCCGAATTCTCAATCTGCCTGATGAGAAAGAACACATAACGCGCTCATGTACGCCCTATTTCTTCCAGAAATTTATTGACGCAGGGAACTACGATTTAAAACTCGGATTCCCGGGTGCCAAAGGGTCCTTCGTGGCAACAATTTTGCCGGCGGATTCAGAGCCTCAGCTTGGGAACCAGCTAGGTACGGGCGGTCTTCCTGACAACTTGGGGCGTATTGATATTGATGAAAAAAACAAGCTGACATCCCACCCAGCAACGAACCATTTTGGTTACAAGGGGAAGGCTGGTGAAACGATCTACCTACAGGCTTACGTGGACCCGCGGGAAGACGCCACAACGGAAAGACGTTGCGTCGAGTTCGGGGATTACTTCAGTAATAAATATGCATTTGGTTGGGCTGTGATTTCTGAATACGTCTCAGGCGGGATCTATCATCGTCAACCAGTCTTCAGTTGTTCTGGAAGCCTTGAGTACACGTTCCCTAAAGATGGAACTTATCACTTCAACTTCCGAAGTTTTCTCGGTGGAACCGGATATTTTTATGCGACCACCACACCTGCACCGCTTTAATCGATTAAACATGAAAAATCTTGTTTCATTATTGCTGGTACTAAGGTTAACCGCCCACTTAAATGCGTTATTGAAGCGGTTTTTGTGCCACCAAAAACGGCTATGCATCGACAACTACCTTGTCCGAACCGGCCAAGCTAATTGTCGCGCTATAAACAGAAAAGTGAACAGCGTCCTAATAATTAGACAGCCTTGGTCTCGAAATATAATTCTAATATCTTATACGTGGAGTGCTTCATGAAGCTACGGATGGCAGTGTTAGTTCTAGCATTTCCTTTCTTATCAGCCTGTATTGAAAGGGATGATGACTCGAAGCAAGAGGCAGAAAACCAAGCAAACGTAGACCCGTACATTAACGGTATTGGTGATTTGGAGCCCGGCGAATACACAGTGCATTTAGTAAGTAGTGGAGCCTCCAGCTCAGAAGAGGGGTATCAAGTTGGCTGGGTGTCAATAACTAAATCTGGAAGAATAGTCAGAAATAGCGTGAATTACCCGTCTCCTCAGTGGGTTGGGAATACTAAGTTCACAAACGATCAAGATTTCGAGTGGCATGAAACATTTGTAGACTGGAAAAATGGAATCAGCATTCACGAACCCACTGAAACTCAAGGAACAGTACTGGACGAAAAGACCTTCAGCACACCTAGCCCCAGCGGGGGGCCGGAAACTCAATTGTTGTATGTCAAAGTGGATCAAGACACTCAGACTCCTCCTATTACTCTTGAAGAACTAAGTGCGACGTACACAGGTTACAACTTCATGGTGGACAATCGAACGATTTCATTCACAATTGATAGCGGTGGCGCCATAACTGGCGCAGATAACAAAGGTTGTGTTTTTAATGGGCAAGTGAGCAACTTGTCGCCTAATTACCGAATCTTTGACATCGATTTTGAAGCAGAAAACTGTCAAGGAGATACAATTTCCGCGTCGAAGAGAAATGGCAGCTTCAGTGGGGTAGGCATACTTGATCAGATTGCATCTGTCGATATTTTTGATTTTTATGGTGCACCTGGCACGTTTGGTACCGGCAGTACCGGCGGCATTATTTCTGAGACTAACGCGTTAAGTTTTTTTGCCCATGATGACGACTTTGCGTACCATTTTCTGAGGTCTGAATCATTGCTGCAAATGCAGCGCCTACGCGAACTTTATGGTCCTACCCACGATAAGTAGACACTCAATAATGCGCACCTGCGCTTGGTATTCCACCGGGCTGATATAGCCCAAGCTAGAGTGTCTTCTCTTCCGGTTATAAAACACTTCAATGTACTCGAAGATAGCGGACAGGGCGGTCGCGATCGACTCAAAATGCTCAGCATAGATCAGTTCCACTTTCAGTTGGCTTAAGTAGAGTTATGGTCAATAGTTGTGTTCAAAGAATTTCATCAAGCGACCTTCTGATCTGTAAGCGCCCTTAAATCGACCCACTTGTCCTCAGCCTGGACAAATAATCCGTTATAATACTATTGTTACGGATTATTACCGGTGACAACGAAACATCGCGCGCTCAATAACTAAGTGCAACACTCTCTAATCGAGTACCGTAGATCGCTACACCAGGGCCAATGAATGAAGGTTGCATTCATCAGCATTTCTGTTTTTGATGGCTGTTTCATCCTGAGTTTTACTCAATGACTGGCGCCACATTAACGTCCGAAACTCGCGATCGAATTTGCACCGCAATTGATGTCGGGATTAGCGGTGCTTGGGCGATAAAGGCTGGACCAGATAATCATAAAGGGATCGCAGACGAACTGATTTCGCTGCTGAGCCCTAGTGTTGGGCCGATAACGGTAATTTCTGTCGGCAACTTGGAGGGCCTAGAAGTAATTTTTGAGGGCCTCTGGATATTTGAGAACGCCGATAAACTGGAAGAAAATATCTCGCTGTCGGGTTGGATAAAAATTCGGCATGATATCAATCAGCCGTCTCTTAAAATGATCTTTCTTGGGGAGAGCTTGGAGAAAATGATGCGGGATAAAAATCATCCCTTATATCATTTTTACACCCTGATTGATCCTTGATTTAGACACTGCTTGTGGATGCGACAACTACGTTGATCGACTTCGATTTAAATGCGCCGATACCAGAGGAGCTCCCAGACTGGGAAATGATGGAGCCGATTAGACGCGAAATACTCCCTGCGATCACCGCAGATCGCTATGCCAGGACCAATGAATGAAGGTGGCATTCATCAGCATTCCTAGTTTTGATATCAGTTGACCACTACAGGATTCTGCCGGGATCGACGCGCAATGTGCCTCTAGCGTCGGTGTTGCGGTGTTCCTTGAGGATTTTCTGAATCCGCCTGGTTTCCTCGCTGACAGGCAGAAGGTTGAGCACTTTTTTGAGCCACGACTTATTACCTCATCCACTTCCCTTGCGCATTAATTTGCGGATTTCTTCCAGCCACCCGTCCTGGCGCGCCACCTCAGCACGGACCTCGAGTTCAACCTCGGCGCGCACCTCGGGGCTATCGACCCTCTGCAGAGTTTCCCGGATCGTCTCAGCCGCTGTCAGGGTATTTTCGATGGCACGATCGAGGGCCTCATCAATCGCGACAAGCGAATCATCCAGCTTTAGATTCTTTGGCTTTTCGCCGGTTTCGGCGTAATGCCTTACCTGGGCAACAAGTTTTTTGTAGGACTGGCTCCGACGGATCTTATCAGGATCGACATGCACGGTTCCTGCCCCGATTACCCTCTGGCCAGAGTTGGGGTGCTCTCTCAACACCTGCCTCAGCGATTTTTCCATGACTTCACCTCTAGGACATGCTTTTCCGCGAGTTTTTGAACGCGCCTCGTCGCGTCCTTGTAGTTTTATCTTACCCCCTTTGTGCCGGCCGGGGTTGGGTAAAGAATAGCCCCTCTCTCGGATCACCAAAGAACTGGCGAGCCCCAATGAAAGCTATTTAACCAGCCGAGCCTCCAACGCAGAAATGCGCTCAAGGATTATCTCGGCGTTAGTCGTCTCGCTCAGCTGCGCTTCTAGCCTTATCGCCTTAGAGTGTTCCCTGTCAGCATACTCACGCATGGCGTTAAATTCTGCGGTTGTTGCCTGCAGTTGCTCCTCCAGTTCTGTGATGATTAGAGAAGCATCCTTCTGTTCCGCTTCATTTAGCTCCTTTAGCTCCCGGTATTCTCGGGTTATTTCTGCCACCTGCCGCTCTGCAGCTTTGACTGCATGGGTGTTCAGCCGAACAGCCATTGCCCTGACCTGAGCCCCGAGTTCCCCTGTAAGCCGATTAAGTACGTCCTCCATCTCTACTGGAAGTTCATAGAGTTGGGCAGGCTCAACGGCCCCCTGCTCAAAATGACTGTTCCAGACAGAGAAGAGGCGCTTTTGATCGCCACCGCCTAGTTCCCGGCGTATGGCATAGCCCGTAACTCGCTTGCCAGCAGCCTCAACCTTTTTGCCGGCCTCCAGGATTTCAGACTCAGCAAACTCTGCTGGACGCATAAATATCTCCACCATTCAAACGATTAAAAATCGTTACACAAAGAAAGTAAGAAAGAAAGAAAGAATTTAAAACGACCAAGCCGTTAAAGTGTCTATGAAATCCCGGCGCGCTTTGTGTTCTTCCTCCTCAAAGGAAATTACAAGCAGTGATGAAACCGCTGTGAGGTCATACGAATCTTCTACAAGCTTTCGGCATGGCAAGCGACTCCGGTTGTGGACTTAGCTGCCAACTAATAGATCACCGCACGCCCCTATTCAACCAGTGATTGCGTGACTCACTCAGATATCCCACATAGGTTTGAGAGATTTCTCACGGCGATATTTCGCATAGATGGTATCGTCTGTGTTGAGTCAATTGGTCAGGATGACCGGGGCTCAGCGCCGGCATGGATGCCAGGCAAACGCGACACCTGCCCAGTGGTGTGACGCGCCAGGGAGAGACTTGGCACCAATTCCGTCCTAAATTCCCGCTCTCAAAGTTATTCTGCTGCTGAGTTCAATATGCCTGCTGGGACAAAAGGCATTGAGTTGTTTGGTTGTGGAGATGTACCTTTGCCAGCTGGATCGGGATTATGCTGCAAGGAATATCTATAAATCATGAGCCCTGCCACACGAATCGTTTCTGTCCTCGCCCTTGTTCTTGGAGCATCATTCAATGGCGCGGTTCATGCGGACGTTGTCAAAATGTCTGGTAGTAGCTTGTGTCATCCACCAGAAAGCCGCTGGTATGAGCGCACCACAAACTACACCGCTTACGTCTCTATCGAGGCTTGCCTGGATGCTGATGGCCGACTGCCCAGCGGCATGAGCCTTCGGAGCATTCGAGCCTCCCGCAATCCAGCCGGTGAATACCAGCCCTATGACCGTGATGCGTTCAGGCACTGGGTGGACGATGATTCTGATTGCCAGGATACTCGGGCCGAACTGTTGATTGCTCAGTCCACGACTGAAGTCCGATTCGCCAAGGACGGGGACCCGTGCCGCGTGGTCACCGGGCGCTGGATTAGTCCATTTACCGGCAACGTTATTCAAAATTCAGGCGCCGTAGAAATCGACCATGTGGTCGCCCTGAAGTGGGCATGGGAGCGCGGCGCTTGGCAATGGCCGGACAACAAGCGTGAGCGCTTCGCCAACGATCCGGTCAACATCATGGCTGTGGAAGCCAGCTTTTCGAAAGACCAACATCGAATAGGAAAAACATTGGTATAGCCTCTGCGCGCTATCAATGTCCGCTTATTGACGTTCTGGTCATGCCGTCCTTTTGGTCGGCGGCGCTAACATTGGAAAGCGGACCTTTTTACCGCGACGAGATGAGCCAGTGAAGGGAGTCTGACCCGGAGTAGGTTCACTCATAGGCTAGGAGTGGCAAGGGCACCAGAATAAGTCCAAGCTTTTAAACAAAAGCGAACGTTCAAACGCTGTGGTTAGCTATGTTTCGCTACTGCCTTGAGGCCCCGGACCTTGAAGGCACCAAATCTGCGACTCGCAGCTTTTTTGAGCCAAACTGCGCATTCTCCTCATTTCCAGTGACGCTTGCTCAACCGTGTCGGCAACTATAGTGGATTGGTGTGTCGCGAGATCATTCTTCAAAAAATCCTGCCACTGACCTGCCCCTCCAACCTGATAACAGCTACAACAAGGAGGTAAAAGGCTAAGCGCTGGATAACGACAAGAACTGAATTTCCGTCTGCTTTTGACTTAATCACCCGGCTCCATTACGTTAAGTTAATATCAAATATAAGGAATCAAGGATGAAGCACGTTTACACAATATTGAGCTGGTTTTTTGGCCTTGCCTTCCTATTTATCGGATTTGTATCTTTTCGCGATCCTGGGGCGGCTCTT
>Ga0307966_1001411_pt1 | contig 18971 bp, 9 predicted proteins | sample OrgLakmetagen646_FD_203141 | JGI IMG/M metagenome (GOLD analysis project Ga0307966, IMG submission 203141) | Saline water microbial communities from Organic Lake, Antarctica - #646 | ecosystem: Environmental > Aquatic > Non-marine Saline and Alkaline > Saline | place: Antarctica: Organic Lake... | reverse complement strand
CACGCTTTCGTCCCTGAGCGTCAATTCAGGCCTAGTGAGCTGCCTTCGCTATCGGTGTTCTGTGTCATATCTATGCATTTCACCGCTACATGACACATTCCGCCCACTTCGACCGAATTCAAGACTAGTAGTTTCAATGGCAATTTCTTAGTTAAGCTAAGAGATTTCACCACTGACTTAATAGCCCGCCTGCGGACCCTTTAAACCCAATGATTCCGGATAACGCTTGGACCCTCCGTATTACCGCGGCTGCTGGCACGGAGTTAGCCGGTCCTTATTCGTTTAGTACCGTCAAACCAGTACACGTACTGGCGATTCTTCCTAAATAAAAGCAGTTTACAACCCATAGGGCATTCTTCCTGCACGCGGCATGGCTGGTTCAGAGTTTCCTCCATTGACCAATATTCCTCACTGCTGCCTCCCGTAGGAGTCTGGTCCGTGTCTCAGTACCAGTGTGGGGGTTCACCCTCTCAGGCCCCCTACCTATCGCTGTCTTGGTAAGCCGTTACCTTACCAACAAACTAATAGGACGCATGCCCATCTTCTACCGCCGAAGCTTTCTTTATAAAAACTTTTGTCTCTATAATAGTATGGGATATTAATCCGGATTTCTCCGGGCTATCTCCCTGTAGAAGGCAGGTTGCATACGCGTTACTCACCCGTGCGCCGGTCGTCATCTTGTGCAAGCACAAATGTTACCCCTCGACTTGCATGTGTTAGGCCTGCCGCTAGCGTTCATCCTGAGCCAGGATCAAACTCTCCGTTGTAAAAGACTTTGAATTTTTGTTGTGGCTCTTAATTTCGTTTATTACGCTGTTTCCATATTTCTCAATCTATCAAAGAACTTCATTGTTGTAAGTCGCTAAATCAATAACGCTTTACGCTCTAACCTTATTCCCTAAACACGTTTGTTTGGGGAGGACAAAATTAGAAATAATTTTTAACTTGCAAGCCTTTTTTTAATTAAATTTTAAAAAGTTTCTCTTGCTCTTATTGTTAATTTCCCAGCTCGTTTGCGGGGTGCAAAGATACTTACTTAATTTCAATCAGCAAGCTTTTTTTAATTTAATTTTAACTTTGTTTTAAAGCTAATTTAATCTTCAAAATCTCTGTGCGCTCGTTTGCGGGGTGCAAAGATACTTAGACTTTTCACTTTAACAAGTGTTTGTAAAAATAAATCAAATCTTTTTTTTTAATGTTAAAAGAAAGCATTAAATATCTTCTCTAACTCTAATACCGCTCGTTTGCGGGGTGCAAAGATACTCAGCTTTTTTCCATTTCCAAGTGCTTTAAACAAGTATTACTAAAGTATTTTTAACAACACTCCTAACAGCCTAAAAACCTACCCTTTAATAGTGAAAGTTTTTTTGAGTTTCTTTCATGTTATTACATCATAAAAGAAACAAGGAATAATAACACGCTATATATAAGGTATAAAATTGAAATGTGCTTCAATTGCTGAATATTAAAATATACAGATGAATCTTTATATAACCTAAAACAAATCTATAGTCTGTAAACTAGAAAGGCTAGGAAACACCAGGAATTAATGAAATTATTAAACAGTTAAGAAAAACGAAAACTAGTGCTGTAATTCATAAATTCCATCGCTTATTTCACTCCTCTTTTCCCTTTATACTTCGTTAAAATTTAAGCACCGTTATTTATGAGTTACAGCACTAGTAACGGTAATCGCGAAGTGATGGATAATCTAGGATTACGATTAGAGAGCCTTTCGTTTTAATGTATTCATCTTTTTTGAATTCACTTAAGATACGAATAACTGATTCAGTTGCTGTCCCAACCATACTTGCTAGCTCATCTCTAGTTACAGTAACCTCTACTCGTTCAGCCAATCCTTCTTTATATTTAAGATATAATTTACTCAAAGCATTTGCTACCCTTTTACGCACCGTATTATAAGCTAGACTTACCAATTCATTTTCTTTTTCTAAAATATCACCAGCTAAAAGCTTGATGAAGTTTATTGAAACGTCTTTATTAGAGAGAATAAGTTTTTCGAAATCGTCTTTAGAAATCAAAGCTAACTTCGCTCCTTCTATTGCAACAGCAAATTCATTATACTTTCCTTGAGACAACAAATCAATATAACCAAAGAAATCACCAGCACCGTATAGTCCAGTATCAAATTCCTTGCTTTCTCGCGTTACTTTGTAGTTTCTTACATGACCTTCTTTCACATAGAACAACCACTTAGGTGTATCGCCTTCAAAATAAATATCTTCTCTTTTACCAAATGATTTAATATGTGCATTATCTTTCAAGTCGTCTAATCCAGTTAGATCACATACTGCATTCTGAAATCCTTTCCATTTATCCTCGATATCCATGATTGCTTCAAAGCGCTGCCTTTTCTTCAAACGTGATTCAATAGCCTCCAATAGCTCCATTTCCTCAAATGGCTTGGTGATATAATCATCTGCTCCAAGGTTCATACCTTTTCGAAGGTCTGTGCGTTCCGTTTTAGCCGAAAGAAATATAAAAGGAATAGCGCGGGTTTCGGGAACCTTACTTAAATAGTACAGAACTCCATAGCCGTCTAACTCGGGCATCATTATATCGCAGATAATTAAGTCAGGGAGTTCTTTTTTTACAAGTTCCAATCCTATCTTCCCATTTTCAGCAGATAAAACTTGGTAATCAGCAAGCGCTAACATTTCTTCAATGTTTTCTCTCATTTCGTGATTGTCCTCGATTAAAACTATTTTTGTCATTGTGATATAATGTTAATATTCTTTAGGCAAAGTAATAAAAAATGTTGTTCCAACTCCCTCCTTTGATTCAAATGATATTTCCCCCTTAAGTAATTCTAAGTAACGTTGTACAATATTTAATCCTAAACCCGTTCCCTCAATGTTGGTCACATTTCCGGCTCTAAAAAATCTAGTAAACAAGTTTTTTTGATCAATTTTAGGTATTCCGACACCAAAATCTTGTATTGAAATAAGGATACTATCTTGCTTATTCTCTAGGGATACAATGATTCTGCCTTTTTCACGTGAATATTTTACGGCATTAGAAAGCATGTTCAATATTATATTTCTTAAAAGTTGTTCATCTGTTAAAATCAATAATTCCTTCGGTCCTTTATAAACAAGAGTTTGCTCTGGCTTGGTTATGTCTGAAATTTCATCAAACCCCTCTTGTATTAATTGAGTTACACTAAAAGAACTTATATTGACATTAACTTTATTTGATTCTAGTTTTTCAAAAGATAAGAAATCATTAAGAATAGCCGTTAAATTTCTAACTGAATTTTTTATTCTATCTGCATGTTTATCTAATTTATCATAGCTCTCTCTCTCGTTGTATTTTTTTATTAGACTTGCAGAGGAATTTATTGTTGTTAGAGGAGTTCTAAACTCATGCGAAGCCATAGAAACAAAACGCGACTTCATCTCTGTCAGCTCTCGTTCTTTATTCAATGTATCCTCCAGCTTCTTTGAAACTTCTTTCTGATCGGTAATATTCTTTTCAACTACCAAAATTTTATCAACTTCACTGCCATCATCGGATAATGGAACTGCATTAATAGAATATGTTTTTTCTCCAACTTTAACCTCAAAATTCTTATAGTTCCCCTTAAACACCTCATCAAGTTCTTTTTTTACTTGTTTCCTTGCTCTTGGATCGATCCTATCTAGATAATAAAGACCTATTAAATCTTCCGTTTCAATTCCTAATTCATATAAACCCTGTCCTTCTGCAAACAAATATCTATAAGATTGATCAAAAATACTAATCACGCCACCCGGGAAATTTCGAGAAATAGATTTGTATAAACGCTCACTTTCTCTTAACTCTAAAGTTCTTTCTTTTACTTTTTGTTCAAGTGATTCTCGAAGCTTAAACAGACTATTTTCATTTTCTCTTCTTTCAGTAACATCCGAAACCAATGCAACGACATATTTGTTACCCGCCCTACTACTAAAAGGATTTAAACTAACTTGAACAGGGAATTCTGAACCATCTTTCCGGACTCCATCCAATTTTAACTCAGAGCCCATTGATCTTGATGTTGGATGTTCATTGTAATTATCTCTATGCTGTTTATGTCCTCCTCGAACACTCGTTGGAACCAAAACTTCAATTTTTTGTCCTACCAACTCTTGATTCTCGTAACCAAACATGGTATTACCTGTTTTATTAATTTCTACAATTAATCCTTTCACATCAACGAGTATAAGTCCTTCTTGGATAGCACCGAAAAGAATTCCATATAAGTTTTTCTTTAAATCCATAATTATTACTTAAATATTGAAGTTATTTGCATTACCTCATAAGCCTCTTTTACGTCATGCACACGTAAAATCGAAGCTTCCTTCATTAATCCAATTGTATTTAAAACACTAGTTCCATTTAAAGCTTCTTGGGGGGTTGAATCTAACAACTTGTAAATCATTGATTTCCTTGAAACACCAACTAATATTGGACAGTCAAGAATCTTTAATAAGGACAAATTCTGAAATAACTCATAATTTTGTTCTACATTTTTCGCAAAACCAAAACCAGGATCGACAATTACATCCTTGACACCCTTTGAACGTAACTTTTCTAAACTTTTACTTAATTCGAAACATACATCTTCTGTTATATTATCATATTGACACAAATCTTTCATATTGCTGGCGTCTCCCCTACTGTGCATCAAAATATACGGCACTTCAAGAGCTGCAACTGTATCGAACATTTTCTCATCATATCTACCACCATAAACATCATTGATAATATTTGCTCCATTAATCACAGCTTCTCTTGCAACATCTGCTCGAAAGGTATCTACACTTATTAATAAATTAGGGAAAGCCAATCGTATAGTTTTTATAACAGGTATTATACGTAACATTTCCTCTTCACTTGTCAACAAATCTGCGTCCGGTCGTGTTGATATACCACCAACATCAATTATCTGTGCACCAGAACATACCATTTCATTAACTGTAGAAATAATATCAGGAGATTTTTCCAAACGACTTTCTTTATAAAAAGAATCTGGAGTAACATTTACAACGCCCATTATCATAGGATAATTTAAGTCATATAATTTATCACCTATTATAAGCATATTTTTCGATTCATAATTATTATCTTTAACCACCATAAATACTTTTTACTCTATATAATGTCAGAAACAGTTGAACAATATACAAAAGTTATTTCCAAGTGTCGTGAAATATTCCAAAAGAAAACAAAGGATTATGGCACAGCGTGGAGAATTTTACGCACAAGCTCCTTAACGGATCAAATATTCATAAAAGCCCAAAGAATAAGAACAATTCAAGAAACGGGTGAAAACAAAGTTGGAGAGCAAATTGAGGATGAATTCATTGGGATTATAAACTATTGTGTAATGGCTTTAGTTCAGCTTCATGAAGGCGAAGATCTTGCGCTAGAGTTAGAGATAAATCAAGTTGAAGAATTGTATGTAAAATATACTGACAACTCTTTTGAGCTGATGAAAAATAAAAACCATGATTATGGTGAAGCATGGAGAAGCATGCGTGTAAGCTCCTTAACAGATTTAATTCTAATGAAACTTTTGCGCGTAAAACAAATAGAGGACAATAAAGGTAAAACGCTAATTAGCGAAGGTATTGATGCAAACTATTATGATATGCTAAACTACTCTGTATTTGCACTTATACACTTAACATTCAAAAACAAAACAAATGCTTAAAAAAATAAATCAATCACTTTCGGGGAAATCTCTTATTCTGAATATAATTTTGATTACTATAAACCTTATTGGATTAAGTTTTTTAGTAACGGGTTACCATCCTTCTTTTGAGGACAGTGGATTAATATTCAAAGTTCTTGGATATGGTTTAATGGCTGCTTCTTTATTTGCTACTTTTTTATTGAGAGGAATGTTACTTTTCGCCTATGTTTCTCGCGTTTTAGTCGGCGGTTTATTTATCGTATCTGGCCTAATAAAGGCCAATGATCCAAAAGGATTTGCGTACAAACTAGAAGAGTATTTTGAAGATGGGGCTTTGGCCTATAGGATAAAAGAATGGTTTAACTGGGAAACGTTTACTTTCGAGTACTTAATAGACCACGCTTTACTGCTTAGTGTTTTGATTTGTATTTTCGAAATCGTTTTAGGAGCGCTTATTTTACTTGGAGCGAAAATGAAATCTTCTTCTTGGTTAATGCTAATAATGATGATCTTTTTTACTTTCCTAACATGGCATACAAAAGAATGTGATCCTCACACAACTTTTACAGATCTTGATACTTATGCAATTAATTCAACGGCAGCTCAAGCTAAAATCCCACAAGCTGTAAACAATGAAAACATCACAATTATCAATCAGAATGTAGAATTTGTAACAATTAAAGAAGTGAAAAAACCGCAGTGTGTAGATGATTGTGGTTGTTTCGGTGACGCTATGAAAGGTTCAATTGGTCGCTCATTAACACCAGCAGAAAGTTTCTGGAAAGATATCGTTTTGCTTTATCTTGTTGTAATTATCTTCATTTCTAGACGGAAAATCAAAAACAATAATGGAAGAGAAAACATTGTAATGATTGTTTTCGGATTGGTTTTCATTAGTTTCTTCTCTTACATATTCACATGGACCTTCCCTGTATTATTCGGTTTAATTTCACTGCTTCTCGCGCTGTGGATCAGAAGAACTGGCGGTCGACTTTTAGGAAACGATTGGGGAATGATTTTTATGTTGACCCTTGTCTGTGCAATTTTCGTGACTTATGTCTTAATGTATTTACCTATGAGAGATTACAGACCTTATCATGTAGGAAGTAATTTGGTTGAGCGCATGGAGGATGGTGTTGATGGAGAATATGAAAACTATATGGTTTATAAAAATCTTAAAACGCAAGAAGACACTATGATTATGAATTTAGATCAAAGTACTGAAGACATTTGGGGAGATACAGATACATGGAAGTTTGAGAAAAGAAATACAAAAACGATAAAAGCTGCAATTCCAAATTCTATTCAACAATTTAATCCAAGTATTCCTATTGAAAATTTAACATCAGTTGAAAAGGAGTTTGAACCTATTGCAGCTATATTAGCAAGTAATCAAGCACAATACATTGATGTAATTGATAAAGAAACAGGAGATCGTTTCCCAATGTTGCTTGAAGATTTCTATTTACCAGATATTGATACTTCAATATATGCTATTGGTGATACTTTAATACGATTGAATGAATCTTTGACTGACATTAGTTTAAAGGATTATATTTTAAACCAAGAACAAGTCATCTTAATTTTCAGCAGACATATAGAAAAAGGAAACTTTAGTAGAATATCACGTTTAAAGGAAATTGCGGAGAAAACAAAAGAACACAATATTCCTCTTATAATGATTACATCCTCTTCAAAGGAGGAAATAACTGCATTCCGTGAGGAAACAGGTTTGAATATTCCGACTGTTCAAAATGATGAAATTGAAATAAAATCAATCACAAGATCTAATCCTTCATTAATGGTATTAGAGAAAAGTGTTGTTAAAGGTAAATATCCATTTCGTTCAACTCCATCATGGGAATGGTTGACAAAAAACGTTTTAAAAGTTGATTAAAAGATGAGAAAGAAAATTGTAGCAGGAAACTGGAAAATGAATTTATCATTTGATGAGGCTAAGACACTTCATCAGGAGGTGAACGATGCGTTGAAAAAGTCAGATAGCAATTGTGATGTTTATCATTTCACACCATATATTTACCTCAATTCGCTTATCCAAAGTGATCAGAGGGTTCATGTTGGCGCACAGAATGGACATCCGGATAAGAGCGGCGCTTTTACAGGTGAAATTAGTATGCAACAATTAGCTGGAATTGGAGTAAAAGCGGTTTTGATTGGACACTCCGAGCGCCGTCAACTCTTCAATGAGTCAGATGCATTTTTAAAGGAAAAAATTGATTCAGCGCTTGAAGAAGACTTAAAAATATTCTTCTGCTGCGGAGAAAGTCTTGAACAAAGAGAATCCGGTGATTACCTCTCAACTGTGGTTACTCAATTAAAGAATTCTCTTTTCCATCTATCGTCAAAAGACTTTGAAAAAATTGTTATTGCTTATGAACCGATTTGGGCAATTGGTACTGGTAAAACAGCAAGCCCTGAGCAAGCAAATGCTATGCACAAAAGTATTCGTTCAGCAATTGCACATGCCTATTCACAGGAAATAGCGGAAAATACATCTATATTATATGGAGGGAGTTGCAAACCTTCTAATGCAGACAATTTATTGAATCAAGCAGATATTGATGGTGGATTAATTGGTGGAGCATCATTAAAAGCATCCGATTTTCTAAAAATTATAGCGACATACAATTGATTTATGAATTATATTCAGATTACATTAGACATTTCTCCTCAACAGCCCTGGACGGATATTATCACTCAAGAACTTGCAGGAATTGAGTTTGATAGCTTTACAGAAGAGAGTAAATTGCTCCAAGCATACGTATCAGAGGAAAACTTTGATGAGCAGCGTTTTAAGGCATTGATTGAAGAATATAAATCAAAAGATATTCACGTTTTGGTCAAAAAAGACCTTATTCTCTCTCAGAATTGGAATGCTATTTGGGAATCTGATTACGAACCCGTTGAAATTGATAAGAAACTATTGATTCGAGCACCATTTCATAAAGAAGACAAATTATTCGATATGTCGATTGAGATTCAACCACAAATGTCATTTGGAACAGGGCATCATCAAACTACTTTCTTATTGACTAAGCATTTATTAACTATTGATTTTAATGGTAAAAAAGTACTTGACGTTGGAACAGGAACTGGTGTTTTAGGCATTTTAGCTTCTAAACGAGGAGCAACATCTGTCTTCGGAACAGATATAGAAGAAGGTGCTGTTGAAAATGCGCAAGAAAATTGTGAACGTAATAAAACAACGAATTTTAAAATTATAAAAGGAGACATTGATTTAGTTCCCAATGATGGATATGACATTATCATTGCCAATATCAATAAAAACGTTTTAAAGAAACATTTAGAAAGTTATTCAAAACTCATTAATAAGGATGGAATACTGTTTTTAAGCGGATTTTTTGAAACAGATATTTCTGAACTTTCTGACCATGCTGAGATATATAATTTTAAAACCTTAGAAACATTTACCAAGGAAACTTGGGCTGTTATAAAGCTATTTAGTGTCTGGTCGGAAACAGCACAGAATTAAAATTGATTCTTTTGAGTATATTTTACTTTTTTTCTAGTCGGCTGATGCTATGGCACATCTCCTAAAGAAATAAAACCAAAATATTTCTCAAAATTTATAAAAATCGTCTGTTTCCGACCAGACACTATTTAAAAACAGTTGATTATGAGAACGACTTCTATTTTATTGATTTTTTCAATGTTTATAGCATTTAACTATTCATTTGGTCAAAATAAAAAGGCAAATGAAGAACGTGAAAAATTTATTTCAGAATATTCAAGAACAATGGAAGCTGGACGTGTCCAAGAGATAAAAGACTTCATTGAAAAAGAACTTAGTCCATTGTTACTGGAAGGAAATCAATTTCCTGAAAATCGTTTTCAACAAATGAAGAGCACAGTTAATATAATTAATGACAAGGAAATTAGTGCTTTTCCGCATCTTCATAATTATGTAGTTTCTGTCTATTCACTTATTAACAAAGGAAAAACAGGTGAGCAATTTGACAATTGGCATGGAATCGTTGATGACTTATTAAAGAATAGAAATACAAGAAGACTAGAGGATTTCTTTACTATTTCTAGTAGCTTCCTATATAAAAGCGTAATTGCTGAGGATCCAAATTTTATTTGGTCAGTTTATGGAGACGACTTTGAATTTATAAACGGCAAATCTCCTCAATTAAAAGTAAACAATACAACAATAATTTGCAGGACGATTAACAGAGGAAAAAAAGATATACCTTACACTGATTCTATAAAAATAGAGAATACTAGCGGAATAGCTGATTTAACAAGTCAGAAATGGGAAGGAAAAGGAGGCACCTATACGTGGGAGAAAGCTGGATTATCAAGAGAAGAGACGAAAGCGACATTTAATGAATACACCATCTCTTTTCGATCAACAAATTTTTCGGCGGATAGTGTTACATTAAAAACACCTTATATAAATCGTCAAGTTCTAGGAAGAATATTTGACAGGGCTGTCAAAGGAAACTACCGAGAGGACCGCGATCAAAATTATCCTCAGTTTAATTCCTATGGAGCCAACTTTGAAATTAAGAACCTAGTTCAAGACTTAGATTATAAAGGTGGTTTTTCATTAACTGGCGACCAATTTGTTGGTGTAGGAAATAAAGATGAACTAGCAAAATTAACTTATTATAGAAATTCAAAACCCTTCATTATTTCGTTCTCAGACCAAGTTAGGCTAGACAAGAAAAGTTTAAAAACAGATAAGGCTAAAATGACAATGTTTATTGGTCTAAATGATTCAATAACTCATACAGGACTTGATATTACATTAAATAGAGCAACGCAAAGTTTAAAAATGATAAGAGGTAACACCGCTATTTCACAAGCACCATTCGTTAATTCATTTCATCAAATGAATATGTATGTTGATGAAATAATTTGGGATAAGAATTCATCAGATTTAGTCCTGGGATATGATCGAAATACTTCTGAGCAGCAAAGATCAGCTCGATTTGAATCATTCAATTATTATGATGAAAGGTTGTATCAAAAACTACAAGGCTTGGAAAAAACCCATCCTCTGGTATCATTATACAATTATGCTTTCAAATATGACAAATTTGAAATGACGGAAGGCACCGCTGCAACTGCTTTAAATAGGACAATTCAGCAAGCAAAACCAAAATTATTAGAACTTTCTGCTCTAGGATTCATCAGTTATGATTCCGAACGGGAGATAGTAAAAGTTAACCAAAAAACAGAACACTTCGTTAAATCAAAATCGAGAAAAAGTGATTATGATAATATTTCATTTACTTCGAACCTCTCTCCTATTCGAATAGAACAAGGTCGTGAAACAAACAGAAATGACAAAGCGTACCAGGAAAGAGCTCGTAAAAGAAACTTAGAACGTTCTCAAATTTCTGAATATGGTAAAATAGATTTGTCCTCACTAGACATGGATATTAAAGCAGTTGATTTCATTTCAATTGCTGAAATAAAAAAAACTACCATTTTCCCTGACAGCAACAAAGTAGTGATTAAAAAGAACAGAAATATTGTTTTCTCTGGTTGGGTGAATAGCGGGAAATGGGAAGTGAATATTAAAACAGGAGATTATGATTATGAAAAAAACAAATTCAACGTTTATGATTCCGAAGTAGCTTATTTTAATTCAAATCCTTTGAGAAAGGAGGATGGAAAAAGAACTATTCCTTTGCAATCTGTTTTATATGGGCTTCAAGGAGAAATAATTATAGATGCAGTTTCAAACAGATCTGGATTGAACGAAGGGTTTGATGAATATCCAATTCTGGTTTCTAAAGAAAAAACAAGGGTTTATTATGATCAGAAACAATTGCACCGTGGTGCATATAATAAAGAGCGATTCTATTTTGAAATTGATCCTTTTACTTTGGATAGTTTACTTACATTTAATGAGAGAAATTTACGTTTTCCAGGAGAGCTGACCTCTGCAGGTATTTTTCCAAAAATGCGAGATGAACTAAAAGTGATGGCTGATTATTCACTTGGCTTCTCCCAAGATGTTCCATCAGAAGGATATGAATTTTATGGAACAGAAGCGAGATATGAAAACAAAATATTACTTTCTAACAATGGTCTTCAAGGCGGAGGAACAATTAATTTCATCAACTCTTCTTCCACATCAAAATCTCTGTTTACGTTCTTACCTGATTCTGCAATTGGAATAGCAACATTTATCAATCGACCTCAAGAAACCGGTATAGAGTTTCCTGATGCAGATGGGCCAGACGCTTTCATCACTTTTTTACCTAGAGAAAAAAGACTTAAAGCTACATCAAATAAAGAAAGTATATCTTTCTTTAATGGTGAAGCAAAACTAAATGGTTCAACCGTTTTGAATAATGAAGGGATGACAGGAAGAGGTACAATTGATTTGAAATCTGCTAAAATAAGATCAAAAAACTTCGATTTTTCAAGATGGATTGCTAAGACAGATAACGCCTCTTTTCAATTAGATAATTCATTTAAAAAAGAAGGTGACTTAACGGAAGATGCATTGGCTTTTAAAACTGATAACGTTAATGGTCAACTGGACTTCCAAAAGAGAAATGGTGTTTTTAGTCCTAACGAAGGCATCTCTATCGTTGAGTTCCCTGTAAATCAATACATTTGTGAAATTGATCAATTTACATGGTTAATGGACCAAGATGAAATGACCCTTGAAAAGAAAGAGAATGACAATTTAGCAATTGAAAGTGGAATGGACTTAGATGGTCCAAACTTCTTTTCTACGAATCCAAAACAAGATTCACTTCAATTTTTATCTCCGAAGGCAAAATTCAGCTTAAAAGAAAGAACAATTTATGCTTATGACACTGAATTTATTGAAGTTGCTGATGCAAGAATATTCCCTGATAGTTCTGTAGTTGTTATTCGAAAAAATGCGAAGATGGATAAGTTTAAGGATGCCGAAATCATTGCAAATTTCATCACTAAATACCACTCAATGATTAACGTTGAGGCAGAAATTACTGCGCGAAGAGCTTATACTGCCATTGGTGATTATGAATATGGAAAAGAAGGAGCTGAAAAACAGTTAATTCGTCTGACTGAAATTAGATTAGACACCTCTTTCCAAACTGTTGCTATTGGCTCGGTTGAACAGGATAGCACCTTAGAATTAAGCGATCAATTTAACTTTTACGGTGAGGTAAAACTTAATGCTGCAGCACCTTATTTAACTTTTAAAGGAGCGACAAAGGTTAACCACAATTGCAATAGTTTTGAGCGCAGTTGGATGGCATTCGAAACACCTATAGATCCTGAAAAAATTCAAATTCCTGTTGGGAAAGAAATGGTTGATCTTGAAGGAAATAAAATTACTGTAGGAATACGCTGGAGAAACACCATAGATATTGAGGAAGTAAGGCTATATCCAACGTTCTTAAGTCAGGTTTTGGGTGAACAAGATCCAGAAGTATTCTCCGCTAGTGGTTTATTGCAGTATAACGAACCGGAAAAGGAGTTTCAAATTTCAAATAAAGAAAAGTTAGTCAATAGAAACGAAAAAGGAAATTATATCTCATTAAATACAGAGACTTGTTCAATGAATGGAGATGGTGAAATCTCATTAGGTATGGATTATGGAGTACTTGATATTAAATCAATAGGAACTTTAAATTACAACGCGGAAACAGGACAAACTGACCTTAACCTCACAATGGCAATAAGAGCTCCGCTCGAAGAAAAACCATTTAAAAGTATAGGACCTAAAATATTAGAAATAAAAGGTTTGAAAGATGCTGACTTTAATACAACCACATTGGAGCAAGCTATTGTAGAATGGGTAGATTTAAAGACTGCAGATAAAATAAAATCAGACTTTACTTTAAAGAAAGAATTTAAAAACGTTCCAAAGGAAATGCAAGATGCTATTGTAATCACTGGAGTGAAGTTTACATCTTATGATAAATCTAGAAGTAATCTGAAAGGTTTAAAAACAACAACAACTCAATCAGCGATTGTCAATATATTTAACGAACCAGTAATGCGATATGTAGCTACTAATATTTTTGCTGAGCAGAGATCAAATATGGGAGATAGACTGGGAATACTGCTTAACGTTCCAGGAGGGTTTCAATATTTTATAGATTATGATTTTAGAAAAGATGGGATAATGAATATCTTGACAGACGACACTGAATTTAATACTGAGATAACGGAATTAAAAGCAGATAAGAAAAAATCAAGAAATTTTATCTATGGTATCACACAAAACTCCGCATACAAAAGTCAATTCTTAAGAGTGTTTAATTAAAGTTTTAAAATGGATTTCTTATTATTTGGAATAATTGCATATCTATTAGGTTCTATCCCTACAGCTGTTTGGGTAGGGAAAATTCGATTTAACGTTGATATTAGAGAGCATGGTAGCAAAAATGCTGGTGCAACCAATACATTTAGAGTTTTAGGTAAAAAAGCGGGTATTTTCGTTTTATCAGTTGATGTTATAAAAGGTATAATGGCTGTTATTATTCCATTTATAGTGTATGAATATGATTGGACGAATGATCACCTCATACATCTGAAAATTATTTGTGGAATATTGGTAGTTATGGGACATATTTTTCCGGTTTTTGCGGGATTTAATGGCGGAAAAGGAGTGGCCACTTCATTAGGGGTGATTTTAGGAATTCACCCTCAAGCCGCTATAATTTGTGTTATCTTATTTCTAATCGTTTTTATTATTTTCAATTATGTTTCATTAGGAGCAATTATAGCATCGATTGCATTTCCATTTTTAGTTGTATTTTTGTTTAAAAATGAAAACATACCTTTAACAGCCTTTAGCATAGTGCTTTCAACTGCAGTTGTACTATTGCACTACCAAAACATCAAACGTATAATCGCAGGAAATGAGAATAAAATGAACCTTTTTAAGAAATAGTCGTATATGTGTTTGAAAGATTCTACTTAATAAACAGTACACTACCCATGAGAATGAAACTATATATTGTTATAACCATTTTTCTCTTCGGATGCTCTTTTGTATCTGCTCAAGATACAAAAGAAGATATTGAAAAAGAGGCACAATCTTTTTTTAAAAAAAGAGATTTTATTGAAGCGACGCCTTTATTTCTAAGGCTTTTATCACTTGAACCAAGGAACCCAAATTATAATTATAAATATGGTACTTGTTTGCTTTATAATGCTGATAAAAAAAATGAAGCATTCAAATATCTAAATTATTCGATTCAAAAAGACAGTGAAGTAGAGGATGAAGCCTACTTTTATTTAGGAAAAGCATATCACCTTACTTATCGCTTTAGTAAGGCAATTAAAAATTATGAGTTGTATAAGCAAAGAGTGGGATCTAGAGTACTAGCTGACCTCCAAGTTGATCGACAAATTGAAATGTGTCGCAATGGAAAAACACAGTTCAATGATATTTCAGAAACTATTGTCCTTGAAAAAACTAAAATTGATCTAAAAAGTTTTTTCCGAATATATGACTTAAAAGATATTGGAGGTGTCCTTATTGTTACAGAGGAATTTCAAAATAAACAAGATAAGAAAAACAACCATACCCCTTTAATCCATTTTCCTGTTAACTCTGATTATATTTATTATTCTAGCTTTGGTCAAGACTCAAATAATAAAGATATTTACTTTAGGTATAGAACCTCAGATGGAGATTGGTCAAAGGAAAGTAAAGTACTCGGTGATGTTAATACTCCTTTTAACGAAGATTATCCATATATGCATCCCAATGGAAAATACTTGTACTTTTCTTCAGAAGGACATAATAGCCTTGGTGGTTATGATGTATTCCGCAGTATTTTAGATCCTTCAACAAATTCTTTTGGAAAGCCGGAAAATATGAATATTTCTATTTCCTCACCAGGAAACGACTTTTTATATATCGTAGATTCACTTGAAAAGAACGCCTACTTTGCATCTCAAAGAGAAAGCGAATTAGATAACGTCCATGTATACAAGGTACGTGTTGAGCGCATGCCTATGGAAATGATTGTTTTGAAAGGTGACTTTAATTCTATTATTAATCCTTCACAAAAAAGTATTTCTTTAAAGGTGAATGACGTCGCAGGAGATTTAATGGGGATTTTTACTTCTAATTCTAAAGGTGAATTCATAGTGAATCTGCCGAAAAACGGAAAATATGAATTTGTCGTTATAATTGACAAAAGCGATAAAGAACATAAAGAGATTATAGAAATTCCTGATTTGGAATCATTCAGGCCACTAAAAATAGATATTACAGAAATAGATAAAGACGGTGAAAGTTTAGTTGTCTTTAAGCGCTTATTTGATGAAAAGATTGAAAATTACGATGAAATTATAGCTGAAGCGATTGCAAACAAAGCTAAAATGTCAGTTAACAAGAACCAATTTAACTTGGATTCATTAGATCGTATCAAAGATCAAAAAAGAAGTTTTGAAAAAATAGGACTGTCTCAATATACGAATGTTGAAATTCAAGATTTAATTAAGACAAAGTTCAAAGATCTTTATACGCGACAATCAAGCACAGACTCTTTGATTCAAAAATCGAAATATATTGTACAAACAGGAAATAAATCCATAAAAAATACACTTGTTTCAGCTGATTCATTGATAAAACTTAGCAAAGAAGATCCTAACAATAGCTTAAATGATAAATGGAATAAACTTGCAGAACAAAATCTAAAAAAATCTAAAAATATTCAAAAAGAGGTGCTTGATGCACAAGTTATTTTATCCTTTTTAGAAGAAGATTATATTGAAAAAGAAGCACTTGTGTCTAAGGCAAAAAGCTTAAATAATGACATCAGTAATATAAGCACCAAAAACAACGCTAATTTAGTTCGCGTTTTAACAATTCATACAGACTTTGTTAGTAAAGAACTCTTGGTTAGAACAAATACCAATGCTCATTTTGAATATTTATCGGTGATTAATGAGGAGCTTAGACAGAGAGATCAACTTATTAAAAGAAAAGACTCTTTGATGAACGAAGAGAAAGCGACGGCAGTTCAAATTGAAAAACTAGAAAGAGATTATGAATTGGCCTCTAAAAAAAATAAAGAGGATATAAGCTTTGAACTGAGTAAAGCACAAATAAAACTAGAGAGCTTAAGAAGTGAAGTTCAATATACAAATGAAGAAATTGAAGAAAAAGGAAAAATAGCGGAACGTAAGGAGATTTTAGCTCAAATAGTCAATAGTCCTATTAAAGAAAACACACTTTCTCAGCATGAACTGGCAGAAGATTTTGAAAGTTTAAAAAATGAACTTAGAGAAATTGAAAACAAAACCAATTCAACTTTCAAAGAGGATCAATTAGCCGAAACCGATGAGCAAAGTCAATTCAATGAAGAAAACGAAGAGAAAGAAGATTTGATTGCGGAGAATCAAGCAAAAGAGACTGATGATAATTCAAATGTTCCTTCAGAAACGTCCAAAGATTCATCAATTGATACTAAAACTGAAGTAGAGGAGGGAGATATCACAGAGGAAAATGAAAATACAGAAATAATTCCGACTTTATTTGTTATAGATCCAACATATGCTGACGATGTAGCAAAAATAAATTCTGGAATTGAAGATGGAGTAACCAATAAAAGTGAATTAGTTAACCGAAAAAACCAAGCAATTTCAAAAGTACAAAATTCAAAATCTATAGTTGTAGAGCAAATTTCTGAAAATCCTGAAAAGAGTTCTTTAGAGAAAACGATACAACGCTTAAATATTCTAGAAGAAAAACTATTCAATGAAGTTGCTACTTTAAATGCTGAAATAGATCTAGAAAATGAACTTTTTGCAGAAAATAAAGAAATTCAAAATGAAAACACTGTTTCCACAAATGAACAAGAAAAGAAAGAAAATACTTTAGTGGAAAATGCTAATGACCTACCTAATAATGACAATAATTCTAATGAATCAAGTGATAAACAGAATTCAACACCAGTACCTTTAGCAGCAATCACAGAAAAGGATACCAATGCAATAAGTGAAATAGATATAGAACCTTTGGAAACAGACTCTAATATCGAGAATGAAATGAATGAATTAATCAACATTGAGTCTGAAAATAGTACCACAGAAACTGCAGTTAACGAAATAGAAGAAAGTCCTGAAGAGGCTGGCCAACTGATTGAAAAAGATGAAATAGACGCTACTCCTACTCCACTAATTTCAGAAATTGATCCTGATTTCACACAAGATATTGCTCAAATAGAAAGTGATGTTAGTGGAGGTAATCAAAGTAAAGAAGAACTGATTAAACGCAGATATCAAGCAGCATTAAAAGTAGATGAATCTAAGAAGAAAATGATTTTACTCCAAGCAGAGAATCCAGAAAATATTTCTTTTGATGAGCAGATTGATGCTTTAAGTAATTTAGAAATTGATATCTATAAAGAAATTGAAGCAATAGAAGATGAATTAACTGAGGAGAAGGAAAGGATTGCTGGAAAGCAAAAGATAGATTCTATTTCTGAAAATGAAATTACAAATGAAACGGAAGTAAATGAAGAAATAATAGATACTACTTTGGCTGCTGATACTGAAGCTGAAATGACTGACAGTTCTGTCGTTTCCAAACCAATTAATTCTGAAAAGTTAGCAGCAACATTTAATTCAATTTCAGCTATAGACTCTGCATACAGTGTCGAAATAGTACAATTAGAAAATGAAGTAAGCTCTGGAAATTCTGACAGAAGCGCACTTGTTGATCGAAGAAATCAAGTACTCTTAAAAGTGCTTGACTTGAAAGAAGAAACGATAACTCAAAAATCAAATAATCCTGAAGATGAAACTTTAGGTGTTAAAATTGATAATCTGACTCGTCTTGAAAACAAATTACAAAATGAAATTGAAGCGCTAGAAGATGAGATTGCTCAAGAAAATGAAATGATTGCGCAAACCCAAGAGCAGTTATCTAATGAGAATAATTCAGCAAATGAAACGGAAGTAAATGAAGAAATAATAGATACTAATTTGGCTGCTGATACTGAAGCTGAAATGACTGACAGTTCTGTCGTTTCCAAACCAATTAATTCTGAAGAGTTAGCAGCAACATTTAATTCAATTTCAGCTATAGACTCTGCATACAGTGTCGAAATAGTACAATTAGAAAATGAAGTAAGCTCTGGAAATTCTGACAAAAGTGCACTTGTTGATCGAAAAAATCAAGTACTCTTAAAAGTGCTAGACTTGAAAGAAGAAACGATAACTCAAAAATCAAATAATCCTGAAGATGAAACTTTAGGTGTTAAAATTGATAATCTGACTCGTCTTGAAAACAAATTACAAAATGAAATTGAAGCGCTAGAAGATG
>Ga0307966_1001406_pt1 | contig 18999 bp, 24 predicted proteins | sample OrgLakmetagen646_FD_203141 | JGI IMG/M metagenome (GOLD analysis project Ga0307966, IMG submission 203141) | Saline water microbial communities from Organic Lake, Antarctica - #646 | ecosystem: Environmental > Aquatic > Non-marine Saline and Alkaline > Saline | place: Antarctica: Organic Lake... | reverse complement strand
GATGCAGGTCATTCATTCACCATAAAATATATGCCCTTTGCCAGAGCATTGTCTTTCGCGCGGGAAGGAAAAATTACGGGAATACCTGGCATATATATGGGTGATGCACCCGACCTTATTTTCCCATGAAGGTTGGTTCGACAGGGTCTCCCTCGGTTTTGGCATGGTTTAACGTGCTACATTGGAATTTGGCACCAAAACCAACAAAGGAGGCACAAATTGCCGAAGCTCAGACCCACCCGCCGCTTACTTTCTGATCCTGAACATGGTCGGGGCAAAGCTCAGGTAGTTGATCGCCCTGGACAGCTTGCCCATATCCTCTGGGCTGCATCGCGTGGTGACCTTGGCTGTCGAAATATTGCGGTGATTTGGATGTTATTCGGAAGCGGTATGCGCGTAAACGAGGTGGCTCACCTAAAGGTCTCCGATGTGTTCTACCGGGACGGAGCGCTCAAGGAAGTGTTCATTATTCGCGGGCCAACAACCAAAACTGACCAACACAGACCCGGCTTTATCCTGGCCAGACAACACAGAGAGGCCCTTTTTGCATGGCGAGACCAACGGGTGGCTGAGGGTGCCTTCATATCGAAAGATGGGTCGTATGGTGGCCTTGAGCCAGAATCTGACCTAATTCTTGGTAGGCGCGGCAAGACCTGGCGACGACTGGCCTTCAACGATAAAAAGTACAAGACCGGTACCGGTGAGATTGTGACGACAAAAGTTTGTGGGTCGCTGGAAAATCTTGTGCGCGAACTTCTCAAGGGGGCAGGCTTAAACTACGGATCTAGCCACTCTGGGCGCAGGACATTGGCGACCTGGCTGGATCGCAAAGGATATGATCTTGAGTTGATACAGCTGATATTGGGCCACCGGAATCCGGATATGACCCTTGAATATATTGACCCTAATCTGCCGAGGATCAAAGCAGCATTTCAGTCAATTTGGTCGGGGTTAAAAGCCCCGATCACTAATGACCACTTGCCATAGTCACTAGGCTGTTTTATAGTGGTGACTATACCCAATGACTACGGTGTATCAATGAATCAGGAACAGGTAACGAAATCACAGTTCAAGGCAAAGGCGCTTGAGTATTTTCGCAAGGTCGAAACTTCTGGCGAGTCGGTAGTGGTTACAGATCGGGGCCAGCCAACGGTGGAGATTCGACGCTTTCGGAGCGATAAGCGGTCACCGCTTGAGCGGTTGCGTGGAAGTGTTCTGGAGTTCAAAAACCCGACAGAGCCGGTTGCTGAAGACGATTGGGAGGCTCTGGATTGATCGTTCTCGACACTCACGCCCTTATTTGGTGGGTAAACGGTGACAGCCAGCTTTCCCCGGACGCAAAGGCGGCAATAGATCACGAGCAGCAGGATGAGGACGGAATCATCCTGGTATCTGCCATATCGGCGTGGGAGATTGCCCTGCTTGTTGGGCGTGACCGTTTGACTTTGGGGATGAACCTCGATGACTGGCTTGAAACTGTACGTGAAATTGAAGGCGTGAGGTTTGTGCCCGTTGATGAGGTCGTGGGCGTTGAGTCGACACGTTTGCCGGGTGACTTCCACAAAGACCCAGCCGACCGGATGATCACTGCCCTCGCGAGGCACTTCAATGTACCGCTGGTAACAGCAGACGAAAACATCCGGGCGTATAAGCACGTTCGGTCAATTTGGTGATAGGAATTCGATTTATGAATAACGAGCATTTGAAACGCGATCCTGAAATTCTTGTGATTGGCAAGAACACGGAAGGCGCGTCAAGAGCAGTCGCCCTGCCGATTGTGAGTGGTGCCCCGAAAGTAACTCACGCCTACGCAAATATTGCCATTTATCGCAAAATGATCCTGGATTTTTCGGGCTTGAGAGATGCAGCGCCAGCCATGTATCAGGTATGTCGGGATGTTATCAACCGAGATCAAAATGCAGCGCTTCCTCGGGGCATGGATCGACGTATCGCCAAGTCATCCAGGCAGGTCACGATCACTTACGAGCAACCGATTGAACACGATTTTCGATGATGGGAAACCGGCGCATTTCTCGAAGCCAGATGTTGGGCTACCTCGACAAACTATCGCGAGAAGAATCTTTGCCTGAACCTAAACTACATCAGGCAGCAGACCAGTTCGGCCTGGACATCGATCAACTGCTTGCTAATGCCACTCGACAGCATGTCCGGAGCGACCGAGTGCGATACTTGGGGGTGGATCAAGACACTTTGCTACAGTGGCAAAGCAAGGTGGAAGATCGCCATGAAGTGGCTCGGGTTGAGCAGTCCAGAATGGGCAATAGCCACGGCGCTCGCGTTAGCGGTGCCATGGTGACTGTGCGTAGCAAGCGCCAGCCACACCCGCACGTCGTTATGGTGGATGACAAAGGCGAGATCAGCGCACCACCGGGGAGCACCCCATCCGACCGGCTGATCATCGTCGAGAACCTTGAGAACTTCCTAAGCATTGACGGTACGCTTTCGCTTCTCCCTGTCTGTGGGCTAAGCCCGGTCTGGCAGGAGGCTGATATCCTCTACGGCAGTGGTAACAGCATCACGAACATCCTGCTTACCCCCTTTTTCCAGCAGTACCGGGAAATCGGTTGCCTGTTTGACCCCGACCCCGGAGGCATCCGCATGTGTGACACGCTTTACAAGCGGGGCGACCTCCCTTCCCTCTATTTTCTCGCACCAGCAGATCTTCGGGAGCGCCTGAGTGCTTCCACGCGAGAACTCAATATGAAGCAGCGCCAGCAGTTAGCCATTCACATGCGCCGTTCACCGCCCTGCGCTCATGTAGGTGGCCTGATCCGCACTACGGGTAAGCACCTCGAGCAGGAAACCTACCTTCTACCCATGCCAACTACGGAGGCAAGCCGATGAATCTGGGCTTTGATACCTTTGATACCTTCCGCTTCAAGCAACTGGTCTTCGTCAACAGCGCGGCTTTTGCGTATACCCAGATCCGCATCGACCAGCACACCGCGCTTTTCGGCGAAAACAATCTGGGCAAGACCTCCATGCTCAACGCCCTGAAGCTGTTCCTCCTGCCGGAGATTAACTTCCGAAACTGCGGAAGCAAGTTCAACTTCCGGGGCACCAACGGCAATCTCTATGACGGGATGGCGAGCTTTCGCTACTACTTCCCGGAAGACCGCGCCTTCATCATACTTGAAGCCGAGAACCCTCACGGCGACTTCTGTATTGTCCTGCATCGTGGCGGTGCCACCGACAAGATGGAATACGCCCGCCTGGTGGTGCCTTTTCCTTATGCAAGGCTCGAAGCGCTATTCTGGGATGTCGATGCTGGCGGGGACGGCGGAATCGGCGCTCCGGTCGAGAGCATGACCCTGCAGGGGGTGAAGACGGTACTGCGTGAGATGGAAGGTGAGCCGCTGAGTGACCCGAAGACCATTCTGGAGCGCCTGTTCACCAACCAGCCCTATGACAAGAAAGCCGGACGTTACAGCCTGCTCCCCCTGCGTAATGGCGCCGGCAAGCGGGAGATGGATGCATGGCGCAAGCTCGTGCACCTCGCATTCGATATCTCCGCGTCGGACGAGCGCACCTTGCCGGATACCCTGGCTACCATCATCGAGGGCCAGAAGAGCCGGAAAGAAGAAGAATTGCAGCTCGACCTCAATGCTATCGTAGAAGAGGCATACCAGCTTCGTGAGGAAGGCGACCGCATCACTCGCATCCGCAACGCCTCCGACAGCTGGGAGAAGTTTGACGAGACGTTCCAGGATGAGACGCAACTGCGCGGCCAAGCGGCCAAAGCCTATGCGGATCTTAATGAGAGCGTTGAGGTTGAGGAGGGACGCCTGCAGGAGGCGCTGGAGAAAGCCTCCCCGGCTCTCAACGAGGCTGAAAACCGCGCAGAGACCCTTGGTGGCATCAAGCGAGACACCAATAATTCGGTTACCAATACCGCTGCCGAGGTGAAGGCCACCGGCAAACAGGTAGAGCGCCTACGCAAGGACATCAATGCGGCATACGCCACCCTGAACGAGTTTCCTGACGGCGCGCCTCGTAAGGAAATCATCAAAAGCCTCGATGAGCATATTGACCAGCAGTCGCAAGCCATCAAGGGCTACAGCGACAAGGCTGTGGCCAAACAGCAACACGCAGAGATCTGTGATCGCCTGACGAGCAATGAACGCCAAGCCAAACGGCTGGATGAACAGCTCACCAATCGCAGCCCAACCTTACTGGACGGCCTCACCGTACCTAGTGCCAGTATCCTGAACTCCCTGAACCGCTCACTGGGCACCACCCATGGAGTGCTCACCCAAGAGCAGAAACAAGTATTCACCCAGTTCAGCCAACAGTTCCTGTCAGAAGATGGCCACCTGTTGTTAGGCGATGCCCAGGAGGGTATCGCTCTGAGTGATATTCCTTACCATGAGTACGACGCTGAGAAGACTCGCCAGTACCAGCAGAGCCGCCTGGACGAATTGAAGGCAACTGTTGCCCATGACAAGAAGCAGCGCGACAAACTCCTGGAAGAGGCGACCATGGGCCACGAGGAAATAGCTCGGCGCCGCAAGCAGGCTGAGAGCGAACGCAGCAAAGCTCAGGATGACAAAAACGCGCTCAACGCCCTCGATGCCAATCTCCAGACGGTGGAGAGCGTGGAAAGCGAACTGCACGAGAAAGAAGACAAACTGGAAGAGCAAAAGATTCAGCATGCCAAGGCTGATGCCGAATGGAGGGATGCCGATGAGAACCGCAATAAAGCGCGGCAGGGCCTTAAAACCCTTAAGGGCCAGGCCCAGCAGGCACGCTTGATCCGGGAGCGCCTCGACCGCATCGGCAAGGATGCCAACAACGTCCTCGAAGGGCGCCACAAGGCGATCGAACCGACCCCTTGCGAGGTCAGCAAGGCCAGTATCGATGCCCTTGAGAAGAATGTCGATGACCTGAGCGCCCAGCGCAACAAGGTCCACGAACAGCTCCGTAATCTGCTCACCATGAACATCCTGTCCAACGCCGGCAGCCAGGCCCACCTCAGCTCTTTCACCGGTGATCAGGTGGCCGAGTTCCACGAGCAGCTCAAGGCGGTGTTCGACAACCTCGACACCCAGGAGGCGAACTACCGCCATCAGGTTGATCGCCACAACAAGACTACGCACTCCCAGGTCGAGATCCTGCGAAGCGCCAAACAACTGGTGGCCGCCTTCATCAGCGGGATCAACGCTGAAATGGCACAGTTCTCGATCTCTGATCTGGAGGAGGTGCGGGTGGACTACAAGCTTCACCCACGCTTCGAACAGCTCCTGGCCGACCTTGAGAAGGCCGACCTTCTAAGCGACGAACTGCAGGACAACAAGGTCTACGAGCAGCTGAAGGCCTTCCAGGCCGACTTCTTTAACGCGGACGCCCGGCGCACAGGCATCCTGCTCAGCCTCGACAAGATCCTGGCCGGCGTGCATTACAAGTACCGCAAACGCGGCGAGGAAGGCTGGACGACGAATGCCCAGTCTAACGGCACGACCATGATGATCACGACCAACCTGCTCTCGGTGCTGATGTCGCGTCTGATGGACGGTGACGCCCAGGTGACCATGCCACTGGTCATGGACGAATTCGGCTCTCTGGCCACCCAAAACATGCGCACCGCTCGCCAGATAGCCGAGCAGCACGACTACTGCCTGTTCGTGGCCAACCCCAACCGAGACTCGAAGATTACTCAGGTGCTCGGCAACTACGTCCACCTCGGCCTGTTCCACGCCACCCAGGCCTATGCAGAGAATCGCACTGTCGTGCACCACGGCCTCTGCGAGTCACTTGCCCGCAAAGGGATGCTCACCAGACGGCTGGCAGACACCCAGATTGAAGGAGCGTCCTTTTCGGAAGAGGAGGCTGACCTGTGAACATCAAGTCGCCGTTCGTGCTCAAGCAGATCATCGAGCACCGTCAACTCTTTACCCAGCTGGTGGCCTACATAGAAGAGCACGACGGGGATGTGGAAATCCCCTCCAGGCTCTACCGCTTCATTGTGCGCCAAGCTATCCAGACAGAGGCGACCCAGGGCAATGACCGCGAACGTGAGCGCATCCGCTACACCCTCTCGGAAGACAACCTGTTGCGTGAACGGCTGATCATCCGGAAAGATCCTGCTCGCGGCACACTGGTGCTGGCACCCTTCGTCGTCGACATGCTGCGCCACTTTGATATCGGGCGCATGCGAGGGTTGAGCCAGGCGGAGCTTGAGGATCTACGTGACGGCCTCAACCAGAGCCTGGCGGCCTTCCAGGAGCTGCCCATCGACCTGGAGAACGACGACTTCACAGATGAACTGCGCCTGCTCCGGCGTCGGATACAGGACACTCTCGGCAAGATGCAGGAAAGCATCGCGGCACTCGAAGCTCAAGGGGATCACCTGGCGGATCAGGTGGAGCAACAGGATGTAGGCAGCCTCGAAGGTGCGGCGGAAACCCGCAAGGCCTTGGAGAACATCAACCGCATCTACCAGCGATATATCCTGCCAGCGCTCGAATTCCTCGACCCCAAGACACGTTTCAAGAAAGGCGTCCCGGCGATCACTGCCATACGCCGCATCGCCAAGCTAGCGGGAGAAAGCGACCAACCAGCGCTTAATGAGGAGATGCAGCTCTCAGCCAACGCCATCCAGAGCTACGTTAAGGACATCGACTCTCTGCGCCTTTCACTTGAACGCTATGTCCGCCAGGACCGGCAGCAGCGCCAGCAATACGACGCCGTTGAGCGAGCCTTCAATGCCATCCGGCTCGCCACAGAGGAACGCCATGATGATAGCTTCCGCAATCTCTACATTCCCGTTCGTCACGCCGCCATCCAGTCACCAGGCACCTTCGCGGGGGTCAAGCGGATGCGCTTTGCCCGCCTGGAATGGCACGACATCGACCACCGGGCCGATATTGAGGAGTTCACAGATCGACGCATTGAGGAACTACGCAGCCAGCTCGATAAAGTCGGCTCTGTTAAGGTAGATCCGGCGCGAGCGAGGCGCTCAGAGGCCGAGCTGCAAGAACAGTTACGCCAACACCAGATCCAGGCGCTACTCGAAACGTGGACGATCCCGGATGATTGCCAAGACCTTCACGCCTCTCTTCACGATTACTTAGGCAGTCACCTTGAGGGCTACACCCTCAACGACCTCCTCGAAGCCCTGGACTGGGTAATGGCTCTGCCGGACTTCAAGTTCCACGCCCGCTTCCAGCACCTCGAAATTGCCCACGGCGAGTTGGCACTGTCATACCACCCCCTCATTCCCCGGGAAGTCCCCGCCACGGAGATCACCGCATGAACGACACCCCCCTTATCCAAGAAACACATCCTGGCCGCCCGGTTGTCAATCGTCGCTTGAGTCAGGAAACTTTCCGAAAACTGACTGCGGGCCAGGTCATCAACCAGACCCAGTATGTGAATGGGCAGGTAGAGCCCAACCCTCTGTTCGGCGAACTCTTTAAGGAGCGGGATCGCTACTACGTCGAGGCTTACGCCAACATGGGAATGGAACTGGTACAGCGCCCCGGCTTCTTCTACGTTCGCTCTCTCTCTGAGGCCCAGAACGATGATGACACCAGGGATCATGAGAGCACTGGCGCCATCCGCCAGGTTCAGGGGGTGCTACTGGTGCTGGGTCGCGGCGTGCTTGAGAAGGGCTTCATGTTCGAAGCCCTGACGCTACCTGATGCCGGCATCTCTCGGGAAATCCTCGAAAACATCGGTAACGATCCGATCTTTAACCAGATTCTCAAGGCATGCAAGATGGATCAACCGCTCCCAGAGGCGGTAAAGGTGGCTCTGGTGGATCGAGACATCGCCTACTTCAATGTGAGAGGGAATCTGGTGCTTGCCGAATCCGGGAAGGCGTTTTTCGATGACCTATTCATCGAATATCAGCCTGTAGAGTGATCTATTCAGGAACATGGGAAGACGGCGCAAAGTTACCAACTTTATTTTTATTGTTCTGAGCTTTGAGGCGACAGAATGCGGCCTGTAGAGATGTTTAGTTACCGATTTTATTAAGACCCCACACCAGTCTGTCGAAGCGAGGGCGATATGCTCATATATAGAGCGAGGTTTATACCAAGTGTCGTGGTCCAATGATCCTGGGCACCAACATAAGTGGGAAAAGAGCTGCCACAATTCAAATACTTCATGATCCGCAAACGGTCGTTTTCTGGACGGTCGACGGTATATAAAATACTGACATCTGACCAAACATAGTGATTTAGGCACGGCTTGATCGTATCTCATTTGAGATACATAATAGCGTCACGCATAACAATCGGAGAACTCATCATGGCTCACACTTCAATGCTACACGTTCGCGTGGACGACGAGTTGAAGGCTGATGCAGCGGAAAAACTCGCCAGCTTCGGTCTGACGGTATCAGATGCCGTCCGTATCCTTCTAACCCGCGTAACCAAAGAGGGCGGGTTGCCCGTTGGATTAACGGCTGATCCGGAAGCCCATGACGCCTGGTTCCGCGACAAAGTGAAAGAGGCCCTAGCTGACGCGCAACCAACCGTTCCTCATCAACAGGTAATGGATGAGGCACAAGCGTTGATCGACAGGAAGCGCCGTAGTGCCTGAACTGGTATGGCTAGAACTGGCTCGTACCGACCTACTGGGGATAGTTGATTACATCTCTGATGACAATCCCGATGCAGCACAGCGCGTAAAAGATGACATCGAGATGAAAGCTAAAAAGTTGTCGGAATTCCCCAAAATAGGGCGCCTTGGCCGAGTTGAAGGCACCCGTGAACTCATCGCCTGGTCAAACTATATCCCCGTGTATCAAGAAGATGCCTTGACGGTGCGAATACTGCGCGTGTTACATGCTGCGCAACAGTGGCCACCAACCTAACAGCCCCTATTGCCGTTTTCGTGGGGGGATTTTATACCCCCTTGTTCTTAGCGTACGTTTTCGTACCGCTGGACTTCAGACCCCCATCATGGGCGATCTGGCAAAGCTGACGCGATAGCGTCGGCTCGCCGCCTTCATGGAACCTAACCAGGTGACAGACATGGCAAACGAACGGTTCGAAAGTGTGTGGGATGCGATTGAAGACACCCCGGAAGAGGCCCTGAACATGCGTCTGCGCTCCGAGCTGATGATTCAGATCACCAGGCGCGTGAAGGAGTGGGACGTCACTCAGAAAGAGGCGGCGCAGCGCCTGGGTATCACCCAACCCCGCCTGAACGACCTGCTGAAGGGCCGCATCAACAAGTTTGGCCTCGACGCCTTGGTCAACCTGACCGGTCCGGCTGGAAGAGCGGAGTTATGATGATTTCTGGTGTATGGCAGGGGCTTGAAGGGGTGACGTATCCTGTTGGTTGATCTCAGCCAGATCACGACCAACAGAGGAGGATACGCCATGCCAAAGTCTACTCTGCACGCTCTTTCACAACCAGAATCTGAACACGATCCGTTGCACTAATTGATCCGCACTGGAGCTCGCAAGCTGATTGGCAAGGCGGTGGATGCGGAGCTCACTACGATGCTCGAGCATTACGCGGATCTCAAGGCCCCCGACAATCGCCAAGCAGTGGTTCGCAATGGGTACCTGCCACGGCGCAAGGTCCACGGTCCAATCGGAGTCAACTCACGAAACGGCAAATAAAGCACGCCAAGGCACCGTCAGTGCCAGATCAACATTGCTGACGGTCCGATGCTGCATTCGGTTTTGCCCGTTAAAGACCGAGTTCGGTGTGAGAGCCTAAACGCACGAGCTGTAGCACCCCGGCATTAGGCGTCCGATAAATCAACACCAGGTCGGGCTTGACGTGACAGTCGCGGTGATCTTTCCGGTCGCCGATCAGCGCGTGGTCGCGATGCTTCTCGGCCAAGGGCTGATCGTTCGCCAGCGCGGCCACGGCCTCGATGAAATCGCGCTCCAGCGTCGCCCGGTGGGCGCCTTTGGTTTCACGCTTGTAGTCGCGTTTGAATTTCCCGGTACGCTCAATCGTCCGCATTCAAATCCGCCATCAGTCCCTCGACGGTGGCGAACGAAGGCGAGTTGCCACGGCGCGCTTCCTTCATCGCTGCGATGGTTTCGTCATTTGGGACCAACGGCTCAAAAGGTAGCGCCTTTTCGCGGGCAACGCGGGTGAGCAGGATGCGAAAAGCATCCGACACGGTAAGCCCCATGGCCGCCAATACAACGGTGGCTTCCTCCTTGATATGCTCGTCGATCCGAGCACGCACAACAGCATTCGCCGACATAGTTCAATCCTCCATCTTATTGAGGTACATTGTAGCCCAGTGTCCGAAATTAGGCAACAGAACAACCTGAGCCGATGTCAAGCTGAGCTACACCCTAAATGGGCGTCAGGTGCTCAGTACCAATCACGTCAGGATAGAGTGTGTTTTAGTAATAATAGTTGACGCTTTTCGCGAAGGGTCATAGAGTTCAATCTGACACTTCGGCCCTAGGAGTCTCCGCAGTAGAAGCGTTTTGAGCATCGATCTGCATGACCGTGCCACTGTCAGTCCAGAATAAGGTTTGGCACGGTCAAACGGAGTGAAAGCACGGTTTTCCCTGCGACCACTTGAAATGGCCCGGGGAGTTGGCAACAGGGACAACATCCGCGCCGCCCAGCCGGCAAAGGTGGCTTCAGGTCCTCTATGTCAGTCTCATCAGTGAACTCATACGCCTGAGGTTGAGAGATAGACAGACCAGATCCCATTCGCCTTTTACCGCCTCCAGTCTCCGCAAACTGAACTGACGAAAGCCCATAATGTTCTTGATCCAACCGTTCACAGCCTCGATCAGATGCTTGCGCTGAGCGTAGATCGACCGAACCTTTTGGGCAGCAAGCTTCCAGGCCATTCGTGCCGTGGCTGGATACCGGATCTCGTCGGGTTTCGCACCCCCTTTATCATTGCCTCCAGAAGAAGAGCCAGAAGACCGACAAGCAAGATATCGAGATCGGCAAGAAACGTTACAACGAGATCCCAGACTAGAAACCAAGGCACCAACGAAAGACCCAACAGAACGACCCAGCACCCATATAACGAGAAGAACTACATGGAACCTAACCAGGTGACAGACATGGCAAACGAACGATTCGAAAGTGTGTGGGATGCGATTGAAGACACCCCTGAAGAAGCTCTGAACATGCGCCTGCGCTCCGAGCTGATGATTCAGATCACCAGGCGCGTGAAGGAGTGGGACGTCACTCAGAAAGAGGCCGCGCAGCGCCTGGGTATCACCCAACCCCGCCTGAACGACCTGCTGAACGGCCGCATCAACAAGTTTAGCCTCGACGCCTTGATCAACCTGACCGGTCCGGCTCACTTCCACGTGGAGCTGACGCTGAAGGACGAGGAGGCGGCTGTGGCCTGAGGCCATGCCTCCCGGGGATATTCCGCAAACCATTAACCGAAGGGGCCACAGCCGAGACAGGAGAGATGTGTGGGCAAAGCCCAGCTTGAGATCTCCCGGCTCACGCCGGCCCCTACGTCCAGCCTCAAAAAAGAAGCCTTCCGTATGCCGCCATAAGCCGGAAATCATCGTCTCCCGGTGGTGCGCTCACTGTTCGGTTTCAGCCTTCAATCGTGTTGTCAGCACTCGGCTCACCCTGTTACGCCCAAACGGTCAAACGGTTATCACATTCGGGATTCCCCAAGGCTTGGCACCAACTGACCAGGGGCTCCTACTTTCACCGGTTGACTGCCATACGCGCCACCCTAAGCAGATCCCCTTGTGGGTGGCTATTACCGTGTCAGCCCCAAAGCATCTTGAATCCAAGACTGACAGGGGTTTCGGAAGGGAAGCCGGAGAGTTCTTGCGGGAGTATTTTCCAATCCATAAATGAGTCTGAAGAAGAGCCTGCGGGTGTCCGTTGAGAAGTTCATGCACTTCCTCGATAAACAACTCGATAGCAACGAATACATTTGTGGCGGCCGTTTTACTGCGGCGGACATCAACGCGTTTACGACCGTTGCCTTTGCTCGGGTGGTAGACATTCGCATCAAGCCTGAACAGACCAATCTTCAGGCCTGGTACGACCGCATCGAACAGCAGCCGTCCGCCCAGGTTTAATCGATTAATCCGGGCGCGAGAGCTGATCGCGCCCAATACAAGGATGACTTGATAACACAGCAGACACTGGCCTGCGCTCTGGGAAAAATTGATGCGGTCAACCTTGCAGATCCCAACCGCGAAATAGTGAATGACGAGGCATTGCCGAAAGCGTTTGCTTACAGCCAACACATGACGCGCTGGCTGTTCGAGCTGGAGCCACAACCATCACCGCGTATGCAGATTGCCTGTCGGGCCCCGCATATTGAACGCTGGACGCTGCGGCGCAGCGATTTCCCGGAAGGCCGTAAAGCCTACGATCCAGGCACTTTGGCGAGTCGCTTGGTGGCTGCGTCATTCAGCCAGCTGGACCACTCGTTGCTGTTGTTGCTCAGGAAGTAAACCGCAGCTTCTTTGGCGGAGGCGTTATTCTCATCCATCCAGGCCAGCAGAGCACTCATCGTATTGGTCTTGAAGGTCATCTTGCTCAGCATCTCAACTACCTCCGGCTCGCGCTCGCCGAAGCTGGTGGTGACCGCGGTCAGGATAGTGGCCGCAGGGAAATCGGAAACGCCGGGGTTGTCGGCCTCCTGGGTCTGATTACGGGTATGAACGTCTGCCTTGTACTCGCCCAGGCTCACACGCGTCATGTCGTACTTGCCGAGTGGCACAGTCGGACCCCAGTAGTAACCGAACCAGGGCTCTTCGCTTTGAACAGCGGATGCCATGGAGGTCGCCAGGGTTTCACCAGAACCGTGGTCGAATACCTCGATACCTGAGGCTTCCAGATCCAGAGCGCGGACCAGATTGTCACTTTGGATACGGCAGCCCCAACCGCTCGGGCAGTTGTTAAAGAGGCTGTCTACCAGTTCCGGGTTCGCCATAATGCCTTCAATGGTTTTCAATTCCGGGTGTTTTTCGGCCAGATACGTGGGAATCCACCAGCCTTCGATACCACCCGGGTCCAGTACTTCGGCCACGCGTTTGATCTTGCCTTGCTCTTCCAGTTGCAGGAGCGCCTCGCTGACAGCGTTCAGCCACAGCTCGGTTACAATATCCGGTTTGCCGTTTTCGGCGACCGACGTGACGGCAGGAACCGTGTCAGAAGGAATCACCGATACGTCACAGCCGTAACCCTGTTCCATAATGAATTCGGCGACACGTGTTACGACGGTACTCGAGGCCCAGTTCATTTTGGTGATGGATACTTCACCGCATTCGGCGGAAGCGAGCGAGGGTGCAGACAGGGCGCACAAAAGCGCCACGGGCGTTAATTTTCGCATAATTGGTACTCCATTTTGGATTTGAACGCGTGCAGCGGAGGGGCCGCTGAGGAGGTTCGGAAGACCTCCCGAGAGGTGAATACGCGCTGTTGGTGCGTGTTCACGGGAAAAGATAAGCGTTAAAATCTCAGTTAATACCTACACTAACGGTAACAATTTGAGCAGGAGTTACAAGCAATTCATGATAAATGGCACCGTACCCGAGGCGGCTCGCATGTGCAGAGCAGTCTGCTACGACGAACACCTCAAGGTCCTCATGTTCGGCCATGGCGTCGATGATTGCTTGGCTAGTAATCTTGTCGATACCAGCAGCCGCATAGTAAACACGGCTTTTGGCGCTACGAGCAAAGGCAAGGCGGCCTTCCCGAAAGCCGTCCCCGAGCAGCTACGAGTGCTGCGACAGGATCTGGCCGAACGATCTCACACCACGGACAGCCTGGCAGAAATGTTCAAACGGAAGCCCAGGAAATCTGTGGAGGAGGGCCTGCAATCGCTTGTTGCGGTGGGGGTTGCTGAGTTTGAAGCGGAAACCCAAACCTGGCACACCGTATAACCTCAAGCATAAAGCGCAAGGAAGTGTTGATAATTCGTCACTCGGGCGCACTAAAGTGCGCCATTACGCTCAACAGATAAGTGCTTTATAAATGATTGACACAAGCCAGTGGGATAGCACGTTGGATGAAGCACTCTGCGATATCGATGGTATCAACCGCTTGCCATGGATTGGCTTAGATTACTCCGAAACACATTTTAAGACGCTGATTCTTGGAGAAAGTGTTTATAACTGGAAGCCAGAAGACCCGGAAAATATCGAAAAAATATCGAGTTCCCAGAATCTCTGAAAACTCCACGTTAATCGCGCAATGAAGCTTAAAAAAGGTTCGGGATTTGTTCGCAATATTGAACGTGCGCTCTACGAGAAAAAGTACCCAAGCGACGATGAGAAACACGGCCTCTGGAATAAGGTTGCCTACCACAACCTAGTGGCTCGCGTTTTGAAAAATATAAATCATCACCCGAGTTACGACGACTACCTGCACGGCTGGGCTTTGTTCGAGAGGGTTTCCGGTGTTCTCTATCCAGACCAAGTTATTGTCTATGGGCTGGAGAAAAAGAAAATTACGGCGTTTCGAGAACACTTTGGAGAGAATATGGGTATCGAACGGACTCCCAAAATCGGGCGTAACCAACCAATCATTGCAAACCTTCAAATTTCTGAAAAAGACATAAAATTGGTTTTTGTTCGCCACCCAAGTGCGTTTTCCAGTGTAAGCGCCCTTAAACCGACCCACTTGCCCTCAGTCGAACTGCGGCACTTTTTTTGAGACCCGCTCTAGTTTGACGTTCCACGGCAGCAGTGCTTCCAGCTTCTCCAACGTGTCAGCGTCGGCAATGCGCTCCAGAACATGCTGAATATAAACCGACGGTTCCAGTTTGTTCGCTTTAGCGTGGTTTCGATCAGGCTATAGATTCTGGCACTGGCATGCGCACCCTTCGGCGTCTGGCTGAAGAGCCAGTTTTTTCGATTATGGAAGTGTTTCCATAAGCGCAATTATCCTCGGTCCTTAGTTATGTAAGGATGTGCTCATTAGGCGTTTGAGAGAGATGGACCCCACTCGTTAAACAGTGACTGGACGATCATAAGTGTTTTCCCTCAAGCTGAGCACAGCTTTCTGGAGAAACGCGATGAGAAGACCGAGAAGAACCCATTCACCTGAGTTTAAGGCCAAGGTGGCCCTGGCCGCGCTCAAGGGTGACCTGACACTTGCGCAGCTTGTCGATAAGTTCGATGTCGCCGCCAATCAGATTACCGAGTGGAAGAAGCAGTTGCTGGGTGGCGCTGGTGATGTCTTTGGCAAAGGCGAGAAGCGCCAACAGCAAACCGAGGAGGACGTCGCCAAGCTGCATGCGAAGATCGGGCAGCTGACGATGGAAAACGCCGGCCCGACCGCCTGTATCGACATTCACTAGTCAGGAGACTCGCTAAGCGTGAGCAAGACACAATCCAGCTTCTATCGTCGTCTTTACGTCGCCCACCTCATTGACACTGGCGTGAGCACCGTGCCGGCGATTATGCGGGTAACAGGCATGCCTAGGCGCACTGCGCAGGGCACGATCGCTGCGCTGGGCGAAATCGGAGTTGTCTGTGAGTTCGTCGGCCCGACCAAGACCGGAAATTACAGAATTAACGACTGGGGCCCGATCAAGGAAGAATGGATTCGAAATCACTTGCAGCACCTTATTGAAGTGCTACAATATCCATAAATTGATTGTTGGAATTCGCTAAATGACCTGCTCATGATGCGCAGGTCGCTGGCACGAAATTCATCAGTATAAGTTGGTCGATGGATTAACATTCGTGAAACGCTGCAAGTTTACGGGAGTTCTGATCGTGTCACAGAAACTGAACCTCTGGACCATTTATGAAAACACCACGGATTTTCCAGGCCAGTTCGTTGCCCGGAGATTCGAAATGGACCAGCCTACGAACGATCATTTCGCTGATACCGATGTTGAAGTCGTCCGAGACTGGGTACGAACTCAATCGGAAAGGTCTGGACAGGGTTCACCATACTGTTTGCTCCGGCAGACCCACGACGATCCCGTGATTCTTGAGACCTGGGTTTAGCGCAGATAGGAAGTTAGGCTATGTTTCTACAAAAACCTGACCGACGGTGGAGAAATTTCAGTGAATCTCCGGCAGGCTGAAGCCGTACGTTTACCAACGAATTTATTCGCCACGGGAGGGCTTTGTGGCTCTTAATCATGGAAAGCTGATGCAGGATCTGGGGCGCTTATCGTCGCAAACGGACGCTGATCAGTTCATTTTCGACTTTCTGCGTGCCTACCAAACTCCAAACTCTACACTAACCCGCCTGATGCAGGGCGGGGATCGCAATGTTGGCGAACGCCCGGGGGATGTCGGGGTTCGTCAGAAACTGTTTTTTCGCCCGGTAACTGAAGATCCGTACACAGCGGCCGAGGCGCTTCTGGATGAAGAAGTGATTTCCCGGCACAAAATCCGCTTTGTGATCGTCACCGACTTTAAAGACCTAGTGGCTTACGATTTAGCGGTTGGTGACCGGATGGAGTGCGCCTTCCGCGATCTTTCTCTGAACTACAGCTTCTTCCTGCCCCTGGCAGGCTATGAGAAAGCCGTTGAATACTCTGATTCGCCCGCCGATGTTAAGGCCGCCGAGAAGATGGGGCGCCTGTGCGATCTACTGCGACAGAGTAATGACATGGACGCCCCAGGCCGGGTCCATGAGCTTAACGTCTTTTTAACCCGGCTGTTGTTCTGCCTGTTTGCCGAAGACACCGGCATTTTTGAGGAAAACCAGTTCACGGCAGCCGTTAAGGGCAACACCTACAAAGACGGCAATGACGCCCATCAGGTATTGCGCCAGATCTTCCTAGCGTTGAATACCGAGCGCAGGCCCCGGGATCTACCTGCCCACCTAGCCGGCTTCCCCTATGTGAATGGTGGGCTGTTTCGCGATGATCTGCCTGTGCCGGTCATGGGCGCTCGCGCCCGCCGCATACTGTTGGATGCCGGCCAACTTGACTGGTCCAAGATCAACCCCGACATTTTCGGTTCTATGTTTCAGTCCGTGATTGACCCGGAGCAAAGGGGGAGCCTTGGCCAGCACTATACATCCCTGTCGAACATCATGAAGGTGCTTCGCCCGTTGTTTCTGGACAGGCTGGAGGATGCGCTGGAGAAGGCCAAGGGAAAGCCGAAACAGCTGGAGAAGCTGTTACAGCGAGTTCGGGATATAAAAGTATTTGATCCGAGTTGTGGTTCCGGCAATTTCATCATCATCGCTTTCAAAGAGTTGCGAATGCTGGAGATGCGAGTGTTGGAAGCGCTCAATGACAGTACAAGGCAGAACATTTTGATCATGCCAGGTGTGCAGATCCAGAATTTTTACGGCATCGAGATTGACGATTTTGCCCATGAAATAGCGCTGCTAGCCTTATGGTTAGCGGAACATCAGATGAATATGGCGTTCCTTGATAAATTTGGGCATTACGAGCCGACGCTGCCATTGAAAGCCAGCGGCAACATAGTTCTTGGCAATGCCTTGGGTCTGGACTGGACGCAGGTCTGTCCCAAGCGGCCGGATGATGAGGTGTATGTTTGCGGGAATCCCCCTTTCAATGGGGCGAACTCCAGAACACCCGAGCAAAATGAGGCGATGGCTCAGGTATTTAAGGGCTTTAGGACATTCAAATATCTGGATTTTGTGGCTTGTTGGTTCTGGAAAGGTGCCCAACACATAGCGGGCACCCAAGCGGAACTTGGGCTTGTGGCAACCAATTCTATTTGCCAGGGGATGCAGACCTCAATGCTGTGGCCGCCGATCTTGGAGGAAGGCCTCTCGATTCACTTTGCGTATCAAAGCTTTCAGTGGAAGAACAGTGCCCGGGACAATGCCGGTGTGCATGTCGCGATAATTGGACTCAGTAATAATACAACCGTGAAGAGCCTCTATAAAAAAGTAGATGGCGACTGGCACAAAGAAAGGGTTTCAAATATAAGCCCTTATTTGCTGGAGGGAACTGATGTCGTGGTAAAAGATCGTTCCTCACCTCTAATAAAATCAACCGAGATGGATTACGGAAACAAGCCCGTTGATGGCGGAAATCTTTTGCTTACATCGGAGGAAAAAGACGATCTGCTTCGAGCAGAGCCTTCCGCAGAGATATGGTTGAAGAGACTTATGGGCTCCGAAGAGTTTATCAGAGGTAAAGAGCGGTGGTGCCTCTGGCTTAAAGAAGCCACCGAGGAAAATATAAATTCAATGCCTGCGGTAAGAGTGCGAGTTGAACGGGTCAAAAAAGCTCGCTTAGCCAGCAAAGATGCAGGCGCAAGGAAGCTGGCTCTGCGGCCCCACCAGTTTCGGGATCTGAACAACCCAGATAACTTCATTCTTATCCCCCGCGTAACCTCAGAGCGGCGTGAGTACGCCCCTATTGGTTTCTTCGGGAGCGACATCATTGTTACTGATCTTGTGAATATCATACCCGAGGGCACCTTATACGACTTCGGCGTGCTATCAACCCGGATACATATGGATTGGCTACACTTGGTTGGCGGTCGCCTGAAAAGCGATTTCCGTTACAGTTCGAAACTTGTCTACAACACCTTTCCTTGGCCAGACTGCACTCCGAAGCAACGCACCGAGATCGAGGCTTTGGCTGATGAAGTCCTACTCGCTCGGGAGGATACATTTGACTGGACCATGGCCGAAATGTACGACCCAGACAAGATGCCTAAGGCGCTACGGAAAGCGCATGGGAACCTGGATGAAGCGGTAGAGCAGCTTTATCGCCGCACACCTTTCCGGGATCAGGCCGAACGCCAGGAGTTCCTGTTGGCGCGGTATGAAAAACTCATCAAGCAGGAAGCGGGAGTCTCAGCATGACCACGGACCTGATCCGCGTGGAGTACGCGCAAAACGGCAAAAGCAAAAAGATCAGTGAGCTGGGAATGCGCGAGATGCAGGCTAGAGCCTACGAAGCACGGGATAAGCAATACCTACTGCTTAAAGCGCCTCCCGCTTCGGGTAAGTCGCGGGCCTTGATGTTCCTGTCGCTGGATAAATTGATCAACCAAGGGGTTCGCAAAGCGATTGTGGCGGTGCCGGAGACATCCATCGGAGCTTCATTCGATAATACGCCACTCTCCGAGTTTGGATTCTATGCCGATT
>Ga0307966_1001391_pt1 | contig 19095 bp, 23 predicted proteins | sample OrgLakmetagen646_FD_203141 | JGI IMG/M metagenome (GOLD analysis project Ga0307966, IMG submission 203141) | Saline water microbial communities from Organic Lake, Antarctica - #646 | ecosystem: Environmental > Aquatic > Non-marine Saline and Alkaline > Saline | place: Antarctica: Organic Lake... | reverse complement strand
ACCGGGGTTGGTGCGGGGAAGGCTAAAATATTTAATTACAGGGTCCGGGGTTACCCGGGGTTACATTTAATATTTCTGAAATTTGGGCACCGGAATGAGTACGGTAAGGTACGGTAAACTGAACTAAATTAAAGATGCTGTGCTGTTGGGAACAGGTGTGCCTTTTCCTCCGTTGCCATGTGCACTCATGGTGTTGTTGCTAATTTGTAACATTTTCTAGATTGGCGTGCCCTGGGATTAGCTGTTGAATGTAGATTGGACTTTGTTATTATTCATGCACAATCATGTGCGTGTAGTATCAATTGAGCTGGTCACTGGTTACTGTGTACACATCAAACTGAGCTGGTTACGTTTTCACCCAGAGCCGCAAGACCCCATCCTCTCCGGCTCTTCTGCTGCATTTCTGCCTTCAGGTGGCTGCTTACTGTAATGGTCGAGAGTCAGTGACAGAGTACGATGCCCTCTTGCTGCAGCACGTGCTGTGGCAACGGCCAGAGCAGGCAGATCGGATTGCGGACTGGGTGGTGAGCCAGCTGTCGGTGGATGATGGCCTCAAGCAGGTAAGAGTGGAAATCTCCTCAGGAGGGAGGGAGAGGTCGGATGGGTACCCAGCCTGTCGTTCGCAAAATGGGGTGTGGTTTGGGTGTTCCAGGGTATTAGGCCCTGAGCTGCAAACAGCGCTTTTGGTGTATTGGGTCCTGTTTGTTAGAGGCTGGCGACTGAAAGCCTGAGGGAATGAACGCAATAACAATGAGGTATTAAAAATTTGATGACAGGATTACAATTTTGTACTGTGCCAAAGATTGTCCGTACATTACATGACAAGTGTTAGAGAGGGGAGGGTGGGTAGGTGGGTATTTTGCGCTGGTCCTCCTGCAACTAGGTAAGAACGAAGGGAGCTAGCAGAGGACACGTAATACATTGGTTCGTCTAAACAGCTGCAGATTGTTTATTGCAAATAGCGTGGATATTCTGGGGATCAGCTTTGTCTCCTTTGTCCTCCCAGGCCCAATTGTAAATCTATGACCTTACTCAGTGTAAGCCCATGATGCATGAAGACAAGTGGCGTTTGTGACGCCTTGCTATTCCCGTGCTACCTTGTAAAAGCTCTGTCTTCCTCGTAACTTCAGGTTCAATACTTGTTATCTGGGCTGTTCAGCCGAGCATGCCGATCGTTAGGTAACCCGGAAAAGGTGAGTCTTTGCTTTCCTGACTACGTTGCAAACTTCAGTTATCAATTTCTTAAATGGTCACATAGTTAGTGACGTGGTCAGAGTTGTTGAGTCCATTGTTATGTGGGTACACCATGGAAATATTGCACGTGTTTGCACACTCGCACGCACACACACACACACATTTACACACATTATACACACACATGCACACAGGTGGGGGAGCTTCAAGCAGAGGTGGACAGCTTGCGAGCAGTGCTTGTGGAGAAGTACACACAAGTTGCAGACAACTTGGAAGGTGAGTGTGCATTTTATGGGGCACGCTCCTCATGTGAGTGCATTATATAAGGACACTGTCAGCAGTCAGTTTCATTTCCGTTAATCAAGTTCCAGCTACTGATTCCAAACACCTCTCTCCCCCTGCCACGTCCTGCTCGTCAATTTCATTTTTCTCAACCCCTTAGGCTCATTTTGATGCTCAAATCACTCAGGATATTGACCTCTTATTTTTCAGGTGGATTTCCTGTCGTGCTAGACAACCTCTGGCTGGGTGAAGAGGAGTCCCACGCCATTGCCACCTCCCTGCAGCCAAAGCTGACCAAAACAAGACAGGCAGTGGTGACAGTGCTGCATGACGTGGGGATCCTGGAGATGGCACTTCGCAAAGGCAGTGACCCCGTGACTCTTGCCAACCTCATGCCAAGGCACTGGGCTGATTTCATTCGCAACTCAGACATCAATGATGTGAGTGCTTTATGAGTGCCGACACCACCTTCAATGGCTAATACTGATCTGTTTGCACATAGGAACGTGTGATTTTGATAAAGAATTGCCTCTGATACTCAAATGCACAGATTTGCACACACAGGGACATGCATACATAAATGTGCACACATACTTGCATACTTGCACGTACGCACTTGCGCACGTATATTTGCACTTGCACGGATACACATACACATGCACACATACGCACATATACGCATATACCATAATGCAAACATACACACAATGCACACATGCACACTTACAGGTAAGGCCAATCGGCACAAGGAAAATCTAAGCAAGGAGGCCATCTATTATATCTTTACCTAGCACCCCTTCTTTGTGCAATGCACATCGTTTTCCCTTTTAACGCAAAGTATTTGACCGGGAACAAGTGTTGCTGACGTACTTCTTGAACCTTTTTTTTTCTCATCATGTTGTTCTACTCCGGCCATGCTCCTTCTCTGTTACTCCCTGTCGTAACAACATTCAACAAAGAAGAAAAGGCCTTCCTTCAATGCAATCGTCTCTCCTGAAGTCTAGATCAAGTACTAGTAGCCGCTCAGCAAGTCCACGATGATACAGTCAGTATGTCGCGACAAATCATGGTACCAGCTGAAGTTGCAACAATGGGCCATATCCCCCCATCTCTCTCGGCCCCCCAGCTGCCAATAATGAATCCCAGGGGGAAATCACACGATCCGTCCATGCCACCAATTATAGCTTGACAAGTAGTAGCAATAATCTTCATGTTTAGTCCAGGTGTGAGACCACTTTGGCCCATACACTTACAGCTGCAATGCTGTGTGGCGGCTTTGAGAGAAGAGTTTTGCGCTCACCGTTAATTTTTTACAGGTTAAGCCATCAGTCAAAATGTGCGACTGCTAGGCTGCGTATGTAAAGGTTTACTAAGGTTTACACAGGGGGTAACCGGCAGCCACATATGTTGGGCTGGTAGGCATTGCTGGATCAGCCAGCGTAAAGTAAACGTAAGGTTGTAAAAAATTACTGGTCTCAGCCAGTTCCATACTGTTCTCTTAGGAAAATGAGTAAGAGGTGATGAATGATGAAAAGGCAAAAACCTGAGCCAACAAAAGAGCCTGATGGAGAGCCACAACAAGCAGTTCAGGCGTGTTACCTGAACACCAGAATGTATACTTAAGGGGAGGAAGGGAGCGCCACATTAGAGACCCATGACTGTTCATGCAACAAATTGGAAGCTGCGTATGTAAAACATGTAACAATTGTGATAATTGTTGTTGTAGCACCATACTTGTAGCTCCTACAAACAACCCTTGGAAAGGGGAAAAAGGCACATTGCTGTTTGTGACACTGCAGCACTGAATAAAATCAGTAAACGATCAAGCATTTGCCAAGACCAACCAACCGCAATAGATTAAAGAGGGGGAATTATCTGTGAAATTTGGGCACAATTATTTACCTACAAGGTTTTAAAGAAAAAGGCCTTCAGTCAAGAAGTATGACTGCTCGCTGTTCATTAAGTAAAATAAGTCAAATGAAAAGATGGAGTTTGTTCCTGGTGAAAGAAATAGAAAAGAAAACTACGCAGGCAGTGAAAACCACTCACCACATTAATTAAAGAAAAGGAGCCACTTTGGTACCTAGTACCGTAAAGCTCCTCCACCGCAAAAAGGAAAGGAAAAATCAATGGGGATCAGGGGGGTTGCAGGCTTGGCCTGAAACCGGCTCCTGATGAGAGTTGATAACATTACTGGAAAGGGCACGTCTGGTATGGACAAGGTTAGCAGCAAAGTTCACAGAGTGCACATGGAGCTTGGAGGCAAGCTTATTAACTCTTTGAAAATCGAGACCCAGTTCCTTGAAAGGCTTCAGAATGTGAGTGTTGTAGTTGGTGCCGCCCACACCCAAAAGGATGATGTGGAGAGTAACGGAGGCTCCTTGGAGAGTGTTGCAAAGGTCTTTGTGCTGTTCCTTTGCGGCGTTCAGCTGGTTCTGAGGTCTGGTGTCCTCACAGTACTTGATCTTGACAAGGTGGATGTCACGCCGATGTTTGCTGAGGTCTTTGGGTCGGTGCTGTCTGGGGTTGGTGGCTCTACTGGTGGCTGGCGGTGCTGCTGAGGTGCTCCCAGTCTCCCTCAATTGCTCCCTGCAACTTCGAATTACACACCCCCCTACATCAGTTTGTTGTTTTTGTGTTTTTGCAGCGGTGGGAGTAACCAGCACAAAATCTGGGCGGCTGGAGGTAATCTGTCTTCATCTGGGAAGCGGGGTGGGAAGAGCCATTTGGGAACAATTCTACTTTCAGCTGTTTCAGAAATCTGGAGATTTTGCATGGTCATCCGTTCGTTGCTGCCTATTTTTTTGGAGACAATGCATGATCCTAAGGAGCCTGTTTTGCTGATAGCCCTAAAGATCATGTGGCATGCTATGTTGTGTCTTTCGGTGATCATGTTCCTTATTTGCGTGTGTTGGCACCCAGAAAGGATGTGCAGGGCACTGTCTACTTGTGGACAGAGGGGGCAAGTTTGACTTGTTGAGAGTTTGAACAATACCGCACGTTTTAAATTATATAGGGTGCCTGTTCTGTATATCATATTGATACATTTGGTCTTAAAGGTGGCATCGGATGATGTTAGGTAAGCATTACTAGCGGCTCCATTGGCAGTGCCGTCCTTTATGAGGGTCTGGTAGTATGCATGGTAGTTTGCTTCAGTTTTGGCATTTCCCAATTTATGGAGAAAATGCATGTGTGCTTGAAGGGCGTCACGGTGGTTTGGTACGTACCAAAGCTCCGGGGGAGGAGAATGGGCCATGTTTGTTGTATGGGTATGATTATGGGTTTGGTGTAATAAAGCAGATACTCCTGGAATCCTGTGTGTGAAAATAAGAACACCTACTTCCTGCGGAGAGAAATCTTCTGAGGGTGCGTGCAATGAAAGAGAACATGTGTTTCATTCTGGACACCATTAGCCTCACACAAGTCGCAAGTTGGGGAAGAGGTGGAATTCCAAGTTGCTATTTCAAAGCAAAGGCAAATGCGCACACCTCATTATAGAGGAGAGATACCCAATAAACTGGAATGCATCTTCTGATGTCAGATAGGAAGCCATTATGAGGGTTATAGGAATTTCAGGTCCAAATTCTTGTGTGCAACTTGGGAGTCAAAGACACCACGCCGTAATGGTGTGTCATGCGTGAGTGTAAATTGGAACCCCTACAGTTCAATTGGTTTTGTGCGGCAATGCAGCTGTGCAATTCTTTGACCAAATCTGACAGCAACACAAAGAAAAAGGTCTTACATGCTGACATACAGCTGAGCTCACGGTATAATGATTGCTGGTCAGCCTATCATATCTTTTTGCCATGGATGGTCTGACACAATCATATACCTACAAACAGAAGCTACAGAATGGTGAGCCTTGATCTCAGCCATATTGTCGTCGACCTCAGCAGGGAGAGGCACTTGGAGTAGTGACACCTTATTCTGACACGCATTCGAGAGAACACAACAGCAAACGCTCCACTTATCACAAATAATGTGCTCTTCCTACAAAAAGGGCTCTGATTACTCATTGGCCTTATTTCCTTTCCAACTACACGTTGCTAATCCGCCTCAAATATCATTTGCAGTACTGCTCGCTTCAGACTCTGTGTTCACACCCTACGTTTTGAGACAGCGACATGGAACCAAAGTGACTCCCCTACCTGTGACCTGTGTGATGCTGATGATGTCCAAGATGAGCAGCATGTTCTTTTTCACCGCGCCAATCCCCAAATGATTTCTCTCTGCAGAAAATTTGCATCTCTGTTTCCCCAAACGTTTGTGTCAGATTTAGTTTCAAATTTCGACACTGGTTGATTTTGTTTCACCAGCCAATTGCCATCAGCCAGAGTCTCGGGCTGTAGGCCATCCTTGTAACCCTTGTAACCCTTTCCCAAACAGGAGCCCACGATGTGTCTGCTTCAAATCTAAGCCAGAAGAACAACAAGCTTTAATTGTTCCTTCGTAAACTAATTAATTTTTATGAGCAGGCTAGCAGTCGCACTTCTTGACAGAAGGCCTCCTTTTGTCAAAATTTGTCAGCCTTGTCAACCTTGTTTTCAATGTGCTGGAGGCATCAGACCCATCAGCCCAACGTAGTGGCTGCCGGTCCTTTGTAATTTAATCTAACCTTCATCAAGTCAGACTGTATAATCTCTCCTACAACTTATAGGAAAAGTTGAAAAAAGCGGGTAAGGGTACCTTATGCGTCGCCATAAGGTTGAGACTGTCAGAGAGCTCCATTTCTTCGTTTCACTGGATGTGTGCTGAGTGTGACTATAGCTCGTCCTTACAAAATTGCAGCGAGTCAATCCTTAAACTTCATAGTGTTAAACACAGCTCCCAGCAATGAACAGCCTATTCTATGAGCTTCTCGGACACTTTTCTTGTCAGTACAAAGAATGCGTCCCAATTCAACTGTGCAGGCAACAAACCCAGTCCCCCACCTTCAATGATTTAATTACCTAACTGAATGAATTTTGCATGAACTCTGCACTAGAATGAGTTAATCTTGCAAAGAAAGAGAGACAGCTCAAGCTGACTCCTGCCTGCAGCCGCACCGAAAATACCAAAACAGCATCTCACGACGAGCTCTAGGCGCAAATACTGTAACCTGTAAACAATATATAACTCATATAACTTGATTAATTTGAACTAATTTAAGCCGCACCTGTTTTTCACTAAGCTAGCAAGGAAAGCTGTCCCCGAAAATTCCGGCAATGTTACTGTTGTCTTGCTACCTCTTGCTATTACAGGCATTGCTCAATTCCCTTCAACTTTAAAAGAGCTGTGACTCCTAAGTACAGATTCTTAAGTGCCAGACAATGTCCTAGGCCTGTCCACCTGCAAGGGTACTCAACATCTGGGGCATGGAGACTGCCTATTAATTTAAGACTTCATTGATTTGAAACCTGTAGACTGTGTCGGGGCCCAATCTTGTGGTTGCGAGTAATCGTCGTGAAGGAGCTGCTAGTTCCAGCTGGCTGCAAGGAAAAAAAAGACACAATAAAGACAGGCAATAATATGTTGAACATATGGCTCGGATAGGAGAAACCTATGCGTTGCACATCAAGTCAGCCCTATGGATGGAGAATTGGGTTGCTGGTCAAGTCAGTTTTATCAAAGGTGGAGAGTTCAGCCTGGGAGCAAAGAATTCAGAGCAATTTGGTATGCAGCACGGAATGTGCTTAATATTGAGGGGAGAAGCTCTGTGCTTCCTTTAGCTTCACCAAATGCAGGACCTCTGAAAGACAATGCCGACATTTTCAACACTTTATCAGACTTGTGTTGCAAGTCTACTTGATGGGAGGCTAGCTAGAGCATGGCTTCTCCCAATTTTAAGGGTTTTGTGCCTCTTTCCTCTCAAAATAATTTTGGGAAGAAAATTGACTGAACAAAACACCTGATGTTAAGCACTATTTTTATAGCACTTCTGATTCACAATGATTAAAGCTTGTTTAATAAGAAAAATATGTAAACTGAAGGGTGCAGGGAAAAGGGAGTACTAAGTATTTGCTTAGGTGCTTATTGAAGTGATGATAAGTACCTGCGGCACGCATCTCAAACTGTGGTGCTTGTTGGGAGGCTGCCTCTTGCTTGAGGCAGACCTTGAGTTGCTAGCGCTCCTTGCGCCAAGTTGGCCAGCTTGTCCCATCCCTGGCTGGCTTACATTGTAGAGCCTGAGACACATTTTACAATTTGAGTTCAGCAAAGCGGCTTGCCTTGTCCAGATTCCTTGCAGAATCATCCTTCTGTACCTGATGCATGTCTGAAACTTAGCTGTCGCAAAAGCAATTCATAGGTGGGGTTGTGCTACCTTTCTGTCTGAAAAAGACTTCATCAATGGAAAGGACAGTTCAATTTTCTAACAGATAATTGGCAACTAAGAAAGTTTAGGTGCACTCTCACCTGTAACTTTTTCGTTTGGCTCCACCCAGAGAGGTCAGCGGGGTGTACGCCCCTATACATTTCATTGTGCGTTGTAGTAGGATTTAACACTTTCAATACAGAAGTCCAACCATACTCCAGTGCAGAGCTGTTCTGGTAAAAGAGCAATAGAGCAAGAGTGCATCATAAATCAATCATAAACAAAGTAGGCTGTGCGTAAAGAGTTTTGGAAGCAAGGCTTAAGCAATGGGCCCCAGACCTTAACGGGAATTGAAAAGGCGTGAACTAGGGAGGATGTTGCTACTCTGCCTTGTCGCTTTTCTCCTACATGCCAATGTCCCACCAGAAGAAAATCATAACTCACCTGGACCTAGATATGTTGATTCGTCATCCCCAAATTTCCGGCTAAGCCTCATGTCATTATTCCTTCCCCGTGGGAGTGCAGCAAGGCGCGGCTACGTATACATTTACACAGGGTTTTTCAGTTTGGGGGTCGGTCAAAAGTCCAATTCCGCAAAGTTTCACGCATTTAACAAGCCCTAAGAAAGCCGTTTGCAAACTATTCCAAGTTTGTTGAACTTAAAGCAATCAAAACATTGGTATAAAATTGCACTTTAATTTGCAGGGCTTAAATTGCAGGAAAGAGCCTTAGATGGCCGTCAAACGTGCAAGACGATATAAGCATGTTCTGGAGGAGTATGACTACGGAAACCAGCGAAGTCCACCATTTTCAGAATTGCACATCAAACTGCTCGAATATTTGAGGGTTCTAGGACTTTCACAGACTATATTGAACCAATATTGAATCAAAAAAGTGAACTGAGCAATATAGCCATAGTTCAGTGTCAAGGCAAGGAGGCTTTTGATGCATCGAATGAATGCAAGTTTCTTTACGGTACACAAGTGTCAAGGGTGACAGAAAAGAGCACATTTGAGTATGACCGCGTCGCTCGGGTGAATGTTGCTGCTAATTCATCCATCTGAACGGATGCGCGGACAATAAGCACTTCTTACCAGCATCAGAAAACTGGCATACATCTTCAGTATTCCATGAATCATGCCACTTTGTTGCCATCGTGCTTGGTAACAGGCAAGAAATGGAGTGCTTTTCAAACCTAGCACTTACTTCTGTTGACTGGAACGACAAGGCTCCAATCCTCGTGCTATTTTTGGCATTCGCAGTATCAGCCATCCTTGTGTGATCTCCAGACATGTTCATCGCCTCGGCAGCAGGATAATATGAATCTGTGGGCACCTGCACAATGAGCATGGCACAGCAGTTTGGCAACATGCATGCACGGTAATGTGATGCACCACTGTCAGTACACGCAGACGCCTACACCACTCAAAAATGCAGAAAGTGTGTGAGCAGGAACCAACCACACTGGCGCAGTATGGTGCACTCTTGCTACACCTGCTCACTTCAGAAATGGTGGAGTGAAGTAGTAAGGTGTGCTCAGGCACAAAAAGCCATCAGCGGCAATGTGGGTCTGACCACAGCAGTGTGTTGACAGTGGGCCTTTCATTCCTCTTTGCTCCTGTATCATTGCCAAGGATAAGACTACTTTGCAACCCTCATGTGTAAAAGAGGCAGATGCTGCAGGGCACAACCTCCTGCATTTCTGTCCCCCACCTCCTTTTTGGCCTCACTGAAGCGCCCAGAGTATCGGTAGTCTGGCAGACTTAAACGCTTGTTTGTTTGCTCGCACCACGCGCTTATGTTGCTGCCTATAGGCTGCACATGAAGGACAATCCCAGTGGGGTAAGGAGCGTGGGTCACTTGGTAGATGCTTCCCAACTTGGAAGGCACATTTGCACATTTGAAAATATGTGGGGAACAGCATACAAAAATGTTTAAGGAACGGGGTCAAATTAAAAGCTAGGATTTCTACTGAAATCAGCGAACTGCAAGCACTGAAATACACCGACTGTTGTAGTCACAGTGATGCAAGTCCTCATACTCACTGTGCCTGTTCCCATGAACCAGTTCTCAGGTGTGTAGTGAGGAGGGAAAGGGTCTGGTCTTCTTGTTGCTTGGAACGATGCGCTTTGCGTATCTGGACAGCAAAGTTGAATTGTCAGATCTTGCGCAATGGAGACACGTTTATATGATTGACGCCAAAAATACTGACATAAGAACTCCATAGTATGTCTTTTGAAAGGCTGCAGGGAAAGACGTGAAGATTTATGGATCATAGGGCTCATACATGAGACTGGACACCACTTAGGAAGAAACACGGACGAGATTAAGCATTCACGCAGAATGCAAATCGACAGATTCTCTTCCCCATGTGCATTGTGATGGAGGATCTTTCTGCAGCACTCTGTTTTTTATGCAATGCGTTAAAGGTATCTAGGTGAGCACAATCGTTGAGGCATGTGGCCCTTGGAGAGTTGCTTCACCATACTAAACCCAAATGCCATCATTCCAGAAAACCCAAACTTGAGCATTCAACACAGGATTCCAGCAAAAAAGTGACAAGGTTTTAAAACCGTAACCCACCTGGGTTACGCATCGGACTGCTGCCTCTAGACGGCAGCTCGTGAGGGTATGTGCCTAAGTTAGGCCTCCCTCCCTCAATCCAGTAGTGGCCTGGCCCTGCAGTTGGCGGCATTGAGGTAGTCATCACACTCTTTAGGTCACAGGTCATGAACGAGGACGGGAAAGCGACAGAAACAGGGCCCGCTGCAAAGCGCAGCACGCATGCGTCTTTACGTCTTTACCCGAAATACCATGAACCCGGTTCCCAACCTTTGGGGTTGTGCAACAATGTGCAGGGCAGTGTGCTCACCTATAGGCTCAGGGTAGGGGTCTTTCGTCTGTACGCATCTCGTGTCTCCACCCGTGAGAGCCTTGGGGGTCACGTCCTTAGGAGCTTTGGATCGTATGGCAGGGGCAGACCACAGCCCCTTCTCCACCTGTAAACAGAGTGCAAGCCAACATACGAGAGCAAGCATAATGGGATACTATACAGAAGCAGTGTAGCAAGATCTTCATTAGAAGTAGCACCGATGAATTGCCTCAAAACCTGCCATGTACAATGGATAGAGAGTACCCACTTGCTCGGCAATGTCTAGGGAATGCCGCACGCCATGCATCAGGGTGGTGGTGAAGTTGGTGTGCGTATTTGTATCCACCGGGAGATGCTTGGACACGAGCTCCGTGCCTTGCCCATCCCAGCCTGCATAAAAAATGGGGGGCATGGGGGTGGGAATATGCACATTGATGGCCACTGCTTACAGCAGCAGCAGCAGCAGCAGCAAGTGCTGCTAATTCAAGCGCATACCATTTAAAAAGTTTGGCTGCTTCTCCTGATTGTTCGTGCCATCCCTCACAAAGCGAGGTGTGTGGGAGAAAGTGGCCCCCGTCTGCAAGCCAACAGAAGTGCAATAAAGCTTGTGTGCACGTGCTTTTGTGTGCGTGTGAATGAGTCGTGTGCCTGTGTAAGCAACATACTCTTTGTGTATACATGCTGTGTGTATATTTGTGTGTGTGTGTGTGTAAGTGAGTGAGTGTGTGTGCTTGTGTATGTGTGCGAGTGTGTGTGTGCGCGTGCTGCTGCTGCAATGCATGTGGAATTACATGTGTGCATGTGCTTGGTGTGCATGTGTGCATGAAAGCGTGCATATAAGTATTGCACATATACACATGTAAAATGGCCAACCCTATACATGTGTGTGTGTATGTGTGTGTGTGTGTGTGTGTCATGTAAGTATTGTTCCTGGCCCCTTTATACTTGCTTTGAGATCAGGAAGAGTGTAACTGCTCAAGACCCTGCTTGGTTCATCGTTCCACTGTAAAACCATCTTATTTTTCCCTCAAGTGATCATCATGTCTCAACTACCGTTCTCCGAAATATGGTGGTCCGATAAAATACCCAAATTTCTGACAAGAAATACGCAAATTTCTAAAAGAACAAGAAAAGAACAACTGGAGTAACCGTTTCGGTTGGCGCACTTTGCGAGCTGTTAATTCTATACGCTCGGCAAGCAGACTGTCGTTACATTTTATACACCATTCAAGCCTGGGACTTTTTACAGGCCTGTTTCGTGGCTCTCCAATTTTTTTCTGGGCCACTTCCAGAATAACAACTCTGGTCAGAGTGGCTTGCCGTTCTCCATCCCGGGCGGTGCTGACAACAGTAAATGGCCGGAATGCAAGAAGGTTCTCCAGCGACATTAAGTTAAACTTTCCGCTCATCGGTCAATAAAAAAACACCCTCCTGGATTAATTATGAATTCATCGCAAACATAAATCACCCTATTGTAAACGCACCGGTTAAGCTTGTCCACCACGAAGAAAAGGAAAAATATAACGGGAATCAGGAGGGTTGCAGGCACGACCTGAAACCAACCCGTGGCGAGCTGGAAGGCAAAAGGGTCTTGCGCAAACAGTATAAAAAACAAATGCTCCTCGTTTCTACTTTCTTGCAACAAGAAGAAAGGGTCCACTGTCGTCCCTGTTAAAGGCATTCAGTCTTTTTAGTTCCAACTGCTACGCCTGTTCAAAGCTCTCCTCTCTTTACTCTCCTCCGCAACACCACTCCTCTCTTTACTCGCCTCCGCAACACCATAGTCTCTCCTCCCTTTACTCAGGAGTTACACCACCAAGAATGCAGCATTTCTATCACTCGTCTGGTGCGTAGACAGCGACCCAGGTCCGGCCATACTTGCGATCTCGCACCTGCAAGGGCGAAGATGGCGAAGTCATGTTTCATTGTACAGCATTCAAAAAGTGCTTGCCGCTATGAAGTAACCTCCAAAGATTTCCATTTTCCTGCTGCACTCACTTTGGACAGGGAGCCTAGCGTGTCAGGGATCTGGCTCATGAGTTGTCGTGGGTATTCAACAAAGAGGATGGTACGTTCGTGAAGTAGTGGAGATCCTTCGAGGAGCTTGAATAACTCGGGGTAGGACACTAGAAGGTAGGGGGGGCACACGGAGATGAAGTCAAAGGCGCCCCCTGCAAATCGAGGCACACTCCTTGCCCTAAAAACAGGCAACATAAGTGTGAAGATGACACTGTTATTGATTTAACTGCAAAGAATGGCAAAGATACATCCAAAGACATACAGGCTTAAACACTCTTGCCCTGCTACCATCTTATAATACCAGCTACAAGACCCAGACCGTCCTAGTTATATTAACATGTGCTGATCTTCAGTCATGTAATTATTATTATCATCATGCAGGGCAAAAACACATCTACATTATTTGCTCAAACAAGCAGCCACTGCCTTTCTGCGAATCTCACTTTTGCAGGAAGTTTTCTGCTTTGGTGGTGTGGACGACGGCTTGGCGGTTAAAGGTACATGTAGTGATGTTAGGGCCCAGGACATTGTGCACCACCCAGGGGTCCATCTCCACAAAATGCACCTGTGTTCAGGTAAAGAGAGCAGTGTTAGGTTCAGAGAGGTGCACTCTTCACAGTCAAAACAAAGCTCAATCGTTGCAAGGTGTGTTTGTGGGTCACAGAGAGCATGCAAATCTATTACTAATTTGCATTGATCAAGCAGAGGGAATGATCCGGCTATGTGAGCGAGAGACGGTTGTTCTATTAATTGAATTCATAAAACTACGCATAACAAAAAACGAGGACAAAACATTGTACAGTGGCTGACTAGGTCTCTCAGGCCCATTAAAACGTTCTGATCTGCTTGTGTTCAACAGGCCTGTGTGTACACTTCAAATAACTTCTCCAGTTTTTGATCGCCACCTTCATGTCCAGTGATTGGTTCTGCCTCATTTTGCACCATGGAGCAGGAAGCGCAGTCTAGGCACAAACCAAGAAAGAAAAGGGCCTAAAATCGCACACCTGCTCTGACCCTCGTGACACGGCCTCCAAGCCCACGCTGCCAGTGCCGGCAAACAAATCCAGCCAGCGGCTCCCCTCAGGCAGCGAGCTAACATTGCCTGACTGGGACTGGATCATGCTAAAGATGGCAGCACGCACCTACAAGCACAAGCGGCGTGCAGGGGGTACTGTGTGACTGACCGGTGGGGACAAGTCTGCAGTTTGTTGCGTGCGTTTTTGCAGCTGTTGAGCTGCTAATGGGCCAAAGTGCAATGTATATTTAGGGCGTGATGGAAGTAGAAAGGCTAAAGGGTTGGGAGGTGGGTGCTCACAATCATTAGAGGCAAAGGGAAAGCACCCTATGGCCACGTGTGTAAGAAGCTAAGGCAGGTCCACAACGCTCACCTTCTCCATCATAGGCCGTGTCTGGCTTCCCTGGCTGGACAGCAGCTTGCGGTTAATGGCACTGCCTCCAATGATGCGCAATTGCCGGTGCAGCTTTGCTTCTGCTCCGTATTTGCCTCCACGTGCCCCTGGATGTATGCATAATGTGAGTATGTGTGTGCGCGTACAATTGAATGGCAAATGCAAGTTGGCATGTACATACGTGCGCGTTTGCATGTGTGGATGCAGTTATATGTCCGCTTGCTTGCATTGGCGTATTCAAACTTTCATGTTCCCCAAAATGCTGCATGTGGTAATTGGTAGCATAGGTTGCTTGTAACCTAAGGTGGATCTGTGGGTACTTTGGTGCCTAAGCACACAAGGTATCTCATGGGCTTATGAGCATATGAATATATGAATGCACCGGCTCACAGTACCAGCCAACCCACAAGCGTACATGCCAGCCAGAACTAACCTGAGGAGCCACGTTTTTCCAGCTCCAGGGAGGCATCGATGGCCGCCCGTTGATGGCTAAGAAGCTCCTTCACCTGTGCATATAGGTGTACAAGTGGGTGCTTGTGGAATGTCCTGCCTGTTCAGCTGCATCTCAGAATGCTCCTACAAGTGACGAGGTCAGAATACGATAAGACATGACAGTGTGAAGAAAGGCCCTGAGTCGCTCTCTATGACTAGCAGCTTGCACGAAGCAGAGAGAGAAACAGCCGAATGCACAGGGTTCACATCAAAAGCAATATGATGTAAACAAAGTTTTGGTTGGTTCAGAGCTTCCCCTGTCACCGTCCATTTCTGCAAGCTGCAGCCCCTCACTTTCAATCAAGGACACTTGCAACACACGCAAACAGGCTGGCACTCCCATGTTAAAGACCTCACAGCAACACAGCAGGTCCCCCTTTACCTTGTGTGGCTTGAACAAACGTGTGAGGATGGCCTCCTGTTCTTCCATGTCCACTGCACTGCCCAGGCCTCCAGAGCCCCCCCACTGCACCACACCCACGTCATCTCCCACTGTGCCTGCCCCTTGCTTACTGCTCGAGCCATCTTGAGGGTCCTCAGCCTCACTGCCAGTTGCAGACTTGTCCCTCTTGCGTGGCTTCACGACTCCCAGTTGCTCCATCAAGGACTGCAAAGAGAAGATGTGAGATGTATGTATGAATAATGAATAGGGAAGTAGCTATCCAGTGAGCTGTGTCCTGTGCATGTGATGATGTTTTACCAAGGCACCCCATTGCTGTCTCCATACGCTGCATGCAGGACGTGGGACGTACGTAAAGCTGCAGTAAAATTTAAGGAGGCCGTGTCCACCTGAGAGCGCCTGTCAGTGATCTCATCTAGCCCCCATTCTTGCTGCTCCTCATCCTGTGCCTCCCCTCCAAGCAAAGAGCCAGACCCTGCTGCACCCTCATTTCCTAGCAGCGCCTCCACCTGAACACAGGAGAGGGAAGGAAATATCATTGTTCAAAGACCGATCACATTCTGAGAGCGTTGCATGGAAGGTCAGATTAAGCAAGCTACCCCCCGTATTTTGTCCTGTCTATTTCACGGCACTGTCATCACACGCCAGGTACGGAGTCGGGCGCATTTCCACAGTTGTTGTTTTAACAAAGATAACAAGATCGCAGTCTCATTGTCTAGCTGCATGACCTTGCCTACATTTTGCTCACAACATGTACCAACTCAGATTTTGCCATGCCGCAAGCACTCATTACTGTGCAGCTCCCTGCACTGTTTAAGTGGTGTACCACAAGCAACTTTTTTTTTTGGGTTACCCGTTGTGCTATTCACCTGCCAAGCTGACAGCACATCATTCAGGCCGCCTTCGTCACCGAATGCTCCAAGACGCCGCGCCCTTGCAACTCCCTCTTCAGCATCGTCTTCATCGTCTGCAAAGCTGTCTGTGAACCCACCGCTCCCTTTGCGGCCTTGTGCAAGGGTGCCCCAGCTGCCTGCGACCACGCAAACAAAGTAACGAGGCTGGTCGCTCATGATTGCCTCTTGCTCAAGCTCAAGCAGCGTAGGTAACAGACAGAGATAGACACAACAAATTTTCAGTACCGTACCTTTCCTATGTAACCCAGGGTAAATAACATGTTTTGCCCTCCAGAATGATGTTGTTTTTATTATATATTTAACTTGAGGCTCCGGGATTGTCCTAGGTTGTTAAAATTAAAATTTTTAAGTTTGGTGGGTGGCTGAACAGAGAGGAGATGGCTCTTCCGCTGTCCCTGCCCCCTTCCCAATCCAGTCGGAGCTCCAGCTGCCCCCGCCACCATGAGTCATGCACATTTAAGCTACACGGGCAACCACATGCACGCACTGGCATACAAGCACATACAGGCATGCACACATGCACAAGCTGACACGTGCGCTTGAATGCACAACTGCAAGCACGTGTCCACATGCAAGCGCTTGTGCACACGCACACATGCATTACACACACACATCAACACACACACATACACAAACACACACGCGTAAACAATCGCTGCATTTGCGTGCACACGCGCATACTACCACATATACGCATACTAAATTGTGTTACGTGCAAGCGCTGGGCTAAACTTCCCAATGGGGTTGGTGCGGGAATGGCTGAAATATTCTAGCCTAAAATATTTCTTGAAAGAGGCCCCGGGGTTACTCAAGGTTACTTTTAATATTGATGATTTCAAGTTCCGGGGTGAGTACGGTAAGTTAGACACAAAATTAAAAATCATGGGGTAAACAAGGTTGGTTGTGGAAAACAAGTCCTTTTGTGTCAGGGATCACAAATGCTACCTCTTTGCATTTTCTTTAATGGTTGTGGCAGACATATTGCCCAACCGATATGTTTAATAAAAATTCCATTTTTCTCAAACACACACACGCACATTCATACACACACAGGTACCTGCATTTCCCCCACTGAAGTCCAGATCATCATCCTCATCATCCTCGTACCCAGCTGCCCCCTCTGCCTCATCGCCCCCATCGCCTCCAAATTCAATGGGATTGCGTGCCTGCCGCAGCAAAGCACCCTGCTTGTCGTATTCAGAGAATTCCTGCAATAAAGAAGCGTGACCATAGTGCAAATCAGACAATGAGCAAATTGTCAATGCTGTGATCCAGGATTGGGAGCGAGGAGGTGTGTGTGCGGCTTAAATCTCCGCGCACCGGATCCTGACGACTACAAGTAGGGCTGGATATCAGTGAGGACAGCTTGCACATTGGCAAGCAAAGCAAGAATTGAAACATAAGCACATCGGTGTGCGTATACATTGCACACACCGTGCCCTCCTCCCCAATGGTGAGGCTGAATGCTGGGCCATCTGTGATCTCCTCATCTTCGTCCTCTTCTCCGATGATGTTTTCATCGTCATCAACATACACCACCTAAGAGTGAGGGTCAAAGGAATAAAGCGCGAGCCATTTTACCTTGTGCAACGAAAATGCCTAGCCCATCCACAATACGGAATTTTCAGGCAAATCCACCAAGCTCCTAAGGCCATTGCAGAGCTATTTTTGCTATTTAGCTCTTGAATCACAAACAAAACAAACAACTAACTTCAAAGACAACGACAAGGCTCAACTAAAATCTATTATTATTCAAATACGGGTTTATCAAAGTGCCTCTCACCCAGACGTGGACCACCCACCCTCTTTTGCTGCCTGCGTGCCTTGCGAGCCAAACCTGCTGCCTCTGCCACCTTGCGTAGACCTTCAGCCTGCAACAGCAAATTCATCAAAGCATACCTTTAAATGCGTCCTGCAAGCACTTCAATTTAGCACGCTTCCTTGCTCACATGCGTGCGGATGCATATGTTTGATTTATGTGCGTGTATATGTGTGCGAATATGTATACGTGCATGTGTGTGTGTCTCCAGGCAGCTGTTGGGAGTTCATAGATAGAAACGGAAACAGAGAGTCAGTTCCCCTCACGTTAGGGGCTTAGCGGGAGTACTGTGCTGGCTGCCCGATTACTGACATTGACAACGTGGCAACGGGTTGCCTAATGTCTCGTTTTGAACCCATTTATTCAGGGTGTTCAAGCTGCACCTGGCTGATAATAGGATAATAGGGGTGCTTATATCATAGATAAGCAGATTCAGGTGTGGAAAACATTGTAGGTAATTGAAGCCCGCTAAAATGCAACAGCACCACAATCATGATCCTTAAACCTCTCACTTCCATTTTCACGTGGCAATGCAAAGGAATTCGTAAACGGCACAATGGGGGGAAACTAATTACCCCACCTTCTGGCTATTGACGTTGCCGAACCCTGCTTGGTCGCCGCTGTTCCTTTGACGTGTGACCGCCTGAGCAGTGGTGGCAGCTTGCGCGAGCTGCTCCTTCAGGCCTGCAACATCCAGACCCTTGCCACCTGGATGTACATAATTGAAGCACAGCAAGGATTTTGATTTGATCCCTCGCAGCACATGTCAGCCTGGAATCCATGTGCTGAACCATAAGTGCAAACAAGCTAAAGAAGTCCCTCTCTCTTCCTGCTTGCTTACCTTCTTCTCTGAGCAGCTTCTGCTTCAATAGCTCAAGACTCATGACCCCCGCTTCAGAGGTCAAGCTCACATACGGTGCCTTGTCTGACGCAGTGCGGGCCTTGGCAGGCTTGACAGGCCTCCTGCCTGTGTTGGTATTAATAGGAAGCGAGCGCTATCATGAAGGCAAGCATGCTCAGAATTGCTTGCAATTCGCACAACTGTGAGCAAGAGCCTTGTCCACTCACTTGTTACAGCCGCCTCTGCTTGTTGCTGCTGCCCACGCTTGGCCGCTTTTCCAGATTTGGACCTCCTGTCCGTTGTGCCAGAGGGAGCAATCCTGCTAGCATTCACGTCCACATCCCAGGCCCCTGACCTCTGTCGTGCTGCAGCGTTTGAGCCACTCAAAGGAGTGGCAGCTTCCACTCCCCAGCCCTCGCCCAGATCAAAGCTTGCCTGGCCATCTCCCTGGCTAGATTGGGGGGTCGTGGCTTGCAGCAGGAAAGGGGGTGAACCTGGGCGAGCAGCCTGGTGTCGCCGTCTGGTTGGTTTGCAGGCGATTCCTGTGTGCAAGTTGAGGGA
>Ga0307966_1001390_pt1 | contig 19098 bp, 14 predicted proteins | sample OrgLakmetagen646_FD_203141 | JGI IMG/M metagenome (GOLD analysis project Ga0307966, IMG submission 203141) | Saline water microbial communities from Organic Lake, Antarctica - #646 | ecosystem: Environmental > Aquatic > Non-marine Saline and Alkaline > Saline | place: Antarctica: Organic Lake... | reverse complement strand
TGAGTGCGGCCACGGGTGCACCGTCACAGCCCACCACTACCACTACCAGCACCACCACCACCACGATCTCGTCCGGCACCCGGTCCACCACCTCGACCTCCTCCATCACCCCGACCTCCTCCACCATCCCGACCTCCTCCACCGCCCCGACCACCACGAGGGTCGATCCGCAGTCCACCGACGACGCCATGGTCGCCGAGCCGTCGATCACGACGACCACCACGACGACCACCACGACCACGACGCTTCCTCCCGTGGCGTCGACACGACTCGCGATCGTGGGCGACTCGACTGCCAATGCGCTCGCCGTGAATCGACCCCGCGGGATCAGCGAGATCTACCCGACGCTCATCAACCGCAGTCGAGACGGATGCAGCGTGTTCGACTCCGGTCGCGTCGTCACCGACGCGTCGTTCCGCAACGACTTCACCCGCTGCGAAGGATGGCGCAACAGTTGGTCACGCGCCGCGTCCGAGGCCGACGTGGTGCTCGTGGTGATCGGCGCATGGGAGGTGTTCGACATCTCCGATGGAGACACCACGTTGGTGTTCGCATCGCCCGCATGGGACGAGCATTTCGTCGCCAAACTGCGTTCCGGTCTCGATCTGATCGTCGAGAACGGTGCCCGTATCGGTCTGCTCGAGGTGCCGTGCATGCGTCCGGTCGCATCGAGCGGAACCTCGCTGCCCCCTCTACCCGAACGCGGCGACGACACACGCGTCGCCCACGTCAACATCCTGCTGTCGCTGGTCGCCCAGGAATACGGACCGACCGCCCGGTTCATCGACGGCCCCGATGCCTGGTGTGGCGACGAATCGGTGTCCACCGACACGTCCCTGCGGTGGGACGGCGTCCACGTGTACGGCCGCGGTGGGAACATGATCTACGAGGCGACCGCCAACGCCGTGCTCCGGCTCGCCGCCGTCCCGCTCTGACCCGGCCACCCGATCCGGGCCGCAGCTACGGTGAAGAAGTGAAACATCGACACCGCGACCACACGGCCTGAACGAGACGAGCAGCACATGCACCTGTGGCGTCTCATCAACACGCACCTCGGCCCCTACCGCAGGCTCCTCACGATCGTGCTCGTCCTGCAGGCGGTCCAGACCGCGGCGGCGCTCACACTGCCGGCGCTCAACGCCGACATCATCGACAACGGCGTCCTGCAGGGCGACAACGCCTACATCTGGAGGACGGGCGGGATCATGCTCGCCTTCAGCTTCGTCCAGATCGTCTTCGCCGTCGCCGCCGTCCGGTTCGGTGCACAAGCCGCCATGAGCTTCGGCCGCGACCTGCGCCGCGACATCTTCCAGCAGGTCAACAGCTACTCGGCCCAGGAGGTCGGGCACTTCGGTGCGCCGTCGCTGATCACCCGCATCACCAACGACGTGCAGCAGGTCCAGATGCTCGTGGTCCTCGCTTGCACGATGATGATCGCCGCCCCGATCACGATGGTGTTCGGCATCTTCTTCGCGATCCGTGAAGACATCGGGCTGTCGGTCATCATGGTCGTCGCGATCCCGATCCTGATCGCCGTCCTCGCCGTGATCATCACCCGGATGGTGCCGACCTTCCAGGTGATGCAGCTCAAGGTCGACCGGGTGAACCAGGTGCTGCGCGATCAGATCACCGGTATCCGTGTGGTGCGCGCCTTCGTCCGCGAGCCCGAAGAGGTCCAGCGGTTCGCCGGTGCGAACGACGAGTTGACCGCCACGTCGCTCCATGCCGGTCGCCTGATGGCACTCATGTTCCCGGTCGTCACGCTCTTCATCAGCATCTCGAACGTGGCGGTGCTGTGGATCGGGGCAGCGCGTATCGACTCCGGCGACATGGAGCTCGGGTCGGTCGTCGCTTACCTCAGTTACCTCGTCCAAGTGCTGGTCGCCGTGGTGATGCTCACGTTCATGGTGTCGATGATTCCTCGAGCAGCGGTGGCATCGGAGCGAATCGTCGAGGTGCTCGACACCGACTCGTCGGTGACGCCGCCTGCGAACCCCGTGACCGACGTGGACGACCACGGCACCGTCGACTTCACCGATGTCGGATTCACCTTCCCCGGAGCGACCAAAGCAGTGCTGACCGACGTGTCGTTCACGGTGCGGCCCGGTCGCACCACGGCCATCATCGGCAGCACCGGTTCGGGGAAGTCGACACTGGTCGACCTGGTGCCGCGTCTGATGGACGTCACGACGGGCAGCGTCGCAGTGAACGGCGTCGACGTGCGCGAGCTCGATCCCGACCTGCTGTGGGGTTCGATCGGGTACGTGCCCCAGAAGCCGTACCTGTTCTCGGGAACCATCGCATCGAATCTGCGGTTCGGCCGCCCCGACGCCACCGAGGAGGAGCTCTGGCAGGCACTCGAGGTGGCTCAGGCATCCGGGTTCGTGCAGTCGATGCCCGACGGGCTCGACAGCTCGATCACCCAGGGCGGCACGAACGTGTCGGGCGGCCAGCGTCAGCGTCTGTCGATCGCCCGGGCACTGGTGATGCGACCCGACATCTACATCTTCGACGACTCGTTCTCGGCGCTCGACCTCTCCACCGATGCTCGGCTCAGACTCGAACTGAAACCCCACGTGCGCAATGCAGGGGTGCTGATCGTTGCGCAACGCGTGTCGACCATCGCCGATGCCGACGACATCATCGTGCTCGAAGACGGACGTGTGGTCGGCCGAGGGCGACACACGGCGCTGATCGAGACGTGTCGCACCTACGCCGAGATCGTCGATTCGCAGTTCGAGAAGGAAGCGGTCTGATGAGCAACGACACCGGCTCACGGCCCTCGGAAACCAGCGCGTCCGACGACGGGGCTCACGACGGGGCCGACGACCTCGACCTTGCCGAGGAAGAGCGCGGACTGTTGACGACCACCGGTGCCGCCGCTCGGCGCACCAGCTTCGGGCCCGGCGGCGCGGCCGGCATGCCGGCCGAGAAGAGCTCGAACTTCCGCGTGACCGTCCGGCGTCTCGGCGAAATCCTGTCCAACGAACGTGCACGACTCTGGATCATCGCGATCTTCACCGTGGGCAGCGTCGGGATCACGGTGCTCGGCCCACGCCTCTTGGGCAATGCGACCGACATCATCGTCGACGGTCTCGGTGGTCCCGATGGGATCGACTTCGACCGGCTCCGCAACCTGCTGCTGTTCCTCGTCGGGTTGTACGGGCTCTCGTTCGTGCTCGGCTACGGCCAGTCGTACATGCTCGCCGGTGTCGTCCAGCGGTCGATGTACCACCTGCGGGAATCGGTCGAGACCAAGCTCAACCGATTGCCGTTGTCGTATGTCGACCGCCAATCGCGGGGCGACCTCCTCAGCCGGGTCACCAACGACATCGACAACCTCGCGCAGAGCCTCCAGCAGACCGTGAGCCAGATCCTCACCTCCTTGCTGACGCTCATCGGCGTCGCGGCGATGATGATCCTGATCTCACCGCTCCTCGCACTGGTTGCGCTCGTCACCGTGCCGATGTCGATCCTGCTGATCAAGGTCATCGGTGGCCGCGCGGGGCCGCGCTTCGTGCAGCAGTGGCGCCACACCGGCGCCGTCAACGGCCAGGCCGAGGAGGTCTTCACCGGGCACGCGATCGTGAAGAGCTTCGGGCGGCACCGAGAAGTCGAGTCGCGGTTCCGCGAGGACAATGACAAGCTCTACGAGGCGAGCTTCGCGGCACAGTTCATGTCGAGCCTGATCCAGCCGGCGATGACCTTCATGGGCAACATCCAGTACGTGCTGATCGCCGTCGTGGGTGGCCTGCGGATCTCGTCGGGAGCGATCAGCATCGGCGACATGCAGGCGATGATCCAGTACGCCCGGTCGTTCTCGGAGCCACTGACGCGGCTGGCGTCGATGGCGACCACCTTCCAGTCCGGCATCGCTTCGCTCGAGCGGGTCCTGGAACTCCTCGATGCCGACGAGCAGACCGTCGAGCAGGAACCCACCGTCGAGCCGCCACCCGTCGTCGGCAGAGTCGTGTTCGACGAGGTCGACTTCTCGTATTCGCCCGACAGCCCGCTGATCGAGGGGATGAACCTGACCGTCGAGCCGGGCCAGACGATCGCGATCGTCGGACCGACCGGCGCCGGCAAGACCACGCTCGTCAACCTGATCATGCGGTTCTACGACCTCGACGCCGGCACGATCAGCCTCGACGGGCGAGACATCGCGTCGTATCCGCGCGCCGAGCTCCGCTCGAAGGTCGGCATGGTCCTGCAGGACACCTGGCTGTTCGGCGGCACGATCCGCGAGAACCTCGCTTACGGCAACCCGTCGGCGACCGACGAGCAGATCTTCGAGGCGGCACACGTCACCTATGTGGATCGTTTCGTCGGCTCGCTTCCCGACGGGTACGACACGATCATCAACGACGAGGGTGACAACATCAGCGTCGGTGAGAAACAACTGCTCACGATCGCTCGTGCGTTCCTGGCGAATCCGTCGATCCTGATCCTCGACGAGGCGACCAGCTCGGTCGACACCCGCACCGAGGTCCTGATACAGGAGGCGATGAACGCATTGCGCCAGGACCGGACCAGCTTCGTGATCGCACACCGCCTCTCCACCATCCGCGGTGCCGACGTGATCCTGGTGATGGAGGACGGGCACATCGTCGAACAGGGCAACCATCGCGAACTGCTGGAACGACAGGGGGCCTACGCCCGCCTCCACGGCGCCCAGTTCGCCGGCCAGACCACCTGAGCCCGCACGAGGCGTCCGGACGCTGCTGCGGGCGAGGAAAACGAAGAAGACCAGGCCGACCGGCATGGTCTGACCTGGTCCTTCGTGGTCGGGGTGGGGAGATTTGAACTCCCGGCCTCCACGTCCCGAACGTGGCGCGCTACCAAGCTGCGCTACACCCCGTAGCGACCCGCAATGCTATCCGGCGTCGACGGTTTCCACTTCGGCCGGGTCGGTGTCACCGAGTTCGATCATCGGTTCCACCGGTGCGGCGTCGACTGCCAGCCCCTCGGTGTAGTTGCCTCCACCGACGAGCGCCTTCACGGCGCGCTTCAGGCGCAGGGCGTCGAGCGGCTTGATCAGCCATCCCTCGGCGCCACAGCGTCGGGCCAGGTGCAGGTCGGCGGTTCGATCGACCAGCATCAAGACGGGAACGTGGGGCAACCGATCGGCCGATTCGTCCAGACGCAGCGACATGGTCACGGCCATGCCGCCCATCGAGCCGATCTGCATGTCGAAGATCGCGATGTCGGGCGTGCGCTCCTCGACCTGGTCGGCGACCACGCGTCCCTCGCGGCACACGGTGAACGTGTCATCGGGTCCGCCCAGGGCGTTGGTGACCTCGTCGACGATCCAGTCGGCATCGGTGGCAAGAAGGATGTGCACACCGCAACGCTACCCGCGGCTCAGGCGCCGAACAGATGGGTGCCGATCACATCCAGGGAGTCGATGTCGTGCACGTCGCGGTCGAGCAGCGGGATCCGCGCCACCGGCGACGGCTCGGTCAGTGCCACGAGTGGTCGCAGCGCATCGAGCTCGGCATCGCGCACCACCTGCAATTCGGCCACGTTCTGCCAGAGCGCAGCGAGTTCCGGCGAACCATCGACGGTGTTCGCCGGTGCCCCGGCGACGGTGTCGTCTCCCGTGTCGTCTCCGAACGAGGGTTGCACGCGATTGATGATCGCCGCCGCCACGCCGACGCCCTGCGCACGCAGCTGTTCGGCGAACCACACGGCCTCGGTGATGGTGTCGTGACGAGGCGACGCCACGACCACGAAGTTCGTCCGGTCGGCGCGAAGCAGTTCGACGACGTCGTCAGCTCGCTCACGGAAACCGGTCTCCATCCCACTGAACGCCTGGAAGAAGGCGAGCGAATCAGCAAGAACATCGGAGCCGACGACCTTCCCCACCGCCCGGAACACCGGTTGCGCAGCGCTGCCCAACAACTTCAGCCCACCCTTGGTCGGCAGCATCGCCAACTTGAAGATCCGGTGGTCGAGGAACCGCGACAGCACGCCTGGCGCATCGAGGAAGTCGAGCGCGTTGCGGCTCGGCGGGGTGTCGACGACGACCAGGTCGAAGCGATCGTCGCCGTGGAGCGCGTGGAGCGTCTCGGCAGCCATGTACTCCTGGGTGCCGCTCATCGCGCCGGCGATGTTGCGGTAGAAGCCGTTGGCCAGGATCCGTTCGACCTGATCGGCATCGTCGGCGTGGGAGCGCACCAGACCGTCGAAGGTGGCGGCGGTGTCGAGCATCATCGCCCACAGTTCGCCGCCGTCGACGGTCTCGGCGAGTTCGATCCGCTGGGGTTCCGACGACAGGCCGTCGGCCAGACCGAGTGCGTCGGCGAGACGACGCGCCGGATCGATCGTCACCACGACGACGCGACGACCCATGCGCGCCGCCCGGAGTCCCAGGACCGCCGCCGTGGTGGTCTTGCCGACACCACCAGAACCGCAGCACACCACCACGTCCGATGCAGTGAGCACACCCTCGACGCCGTTCATCGGGCCGTTCCGGAGACGACGAGGGCGTCGGCCAGTCGATCGACGTCGTCGGCGTCGAGGCCGGCGACGGGGAGCGCATCGATGCGCACCTGCTCGAGCGGCAGCCCCGCGGAGAGACGTTCCAAGGCCTCGGTCTCCATCGATCTCCGGGACCGTCGAAACGTTGCGGCCTCCGACAATCGAGCTCGTTGTCGCGCGTCGAGATCGCTCTCGGCGAGGACGCGGTCCACCGTCGTCGCATCCGGCAGCTCGACGCCGGCATCGACCCCGTTCACCACGACCGGACCGAGTCGGATACCGACGTCGTCCTCCAGTGCGAACGCGGTCTCGATGGTCTCGTTCACCGGCGTCGTCTCGGGAAGCGTCACGAGCAGCGCCATGCACCGTTCGGGATCGGCCAGCAGCCCGAGGACGTCGTCGCACTGCTGCTTGATCGGGCCGCCGCGCACCGCCCGACCGAGACCCGACGCAGATGTGAGAAAGGTCACCGCATGTCCGGCAGCAGGGCCGTCGACGACGACGAGATCCCACTCGTCGGAACGTTCGAACTGCTTGATCTTGCCGAGCACCACCACATCATCGATCCCCGGCGCCGCCGTGCCGATCATGTCGATCACACCGGTTCTGTTCAGGCGTTTCGCGATGCGCTTGAAACCGTGCTCGTTCAGATACTCCTCGAGGGCGTCGGGTGCCGACAGATGCACCACCGACAACGCCTCACCCTCGCGTGGCGGCAAGAGGCGTTCGAGCGTCGGCTTTCCGTCGAGTTCCACCACGAGCACACGACGCCCTGCACGACTGGCCGCTCGCGCCAACACTGCCGTTACCGTGGTCTTCCCCACCCCGCCCTTGCCGGCCACGACGACCACGTTTGCAGCGGCCAACGACGGCAAGGGGTTCTCGCTCTCCGGAGGCACTCGTGCGCAGACTAGCGATCGGCCTGCTCCTCACACTCGCAGCGTTCGTCACCATCGGCGGTCCCGCCGTGGCCCAAGACGACGGCGCCGACGTTCCCGGCCCCGATGTGGGCCAGGTCGACGTTCTCCAGGTGAGCGGTCTGATCGACCCGATCCTCGTGTCCTCGATCCGAGACGCGATCGACTCCGCCGTCGATGACGGTTCGCAGGCCCTGGTTCTCCAGGTGAACTCGCGCGGCACGGTGGTCGACGGCGACGTTCTCGACGACCTCATCGACGACATCGCCCGAGCCGAGGTGCCGATCGCGATCTGGGTCGGGCCGAATGGGTCACGCTTCTATGGGCCGGCCGTGCACATGCTCACCGTCGCCGACATCACCGGCATGGCACCGGGCGCCCGCGTGGGATACGCCGGAGTCGCTCGTGGCGACGCCGTGACGTTCAGCGGGGCTGCCGGAGAGGCCATGCGCAACGGGTCGCTCGGACTCAACGAAGCTCGGGCGCTCGGTGTGTTCACCGAGATCCAGGACGTCGGGGTCCCCACCATCACCAGCATGATCGAAGTGCTCGACGGCCGAGACGTCGACGGCGTCACGCTCGAGACCACCGAGGAGGCGATCACCGACAGCGGGCAGGTCCGCCGCGACACGACGTCCACGGTCCGTTTCTCCAAGCTCTCGCTGATCGACCAGCTGTTCCACACCGTGGCGAGCGCCCCGGTGGCCTATCTGCTGCTTCTCACCGGCCTGGCGCTGATCCTGTTCGAGTTCTACACCGCCGGGATCGGCCTGGCGGCGGTGGTCGGCGCGGTGTGTCTCCTCCTGGCGACGTCGGGTTTATCGGTCCTACCGACCAGATCCTGGGCCGTTGCGTTGATCCTGCTCTCGATGATCGCCTTCGCCGTGGACGTACAGGTGGGTATCCCACGGTTCTGGACCGGGGTCGGGATCTGCGGCATCATCATCGCGAGTCTGTTCCTCTTCGAGAACCTGCCGGGAACCTCGTTGCGCCCGTCGTGGATCGCATTGCTCACCGGCGTCGGCGGCATCACCCTGACCTTCATCGTCGGCATGCCGAACATGGTCCGTACCAGGTTCGCAACGCCCACGATCGGGCGCGAATGGATGATCGGCGAAGAGGGCGTGGTGATCGCCGACGTCGATCCCGAAGGCGTGGTCGAAGTGGGCGCCGGTCGCTGGCGGGCACTCACCAACCGAGCGACTCCCGTGATGGCCGGTGACCGGATCCGTGTCGCCGCGATCGACGGTGTCACCCTCCAAGTGGAGCCGCTCGAAGGTGCAGCGCGTGACTACCGGGAGATGCGCGGCTCCAAGGACGACGCCGTCACGGACCTCGACGAAGCAACCGCTGGCGCTGCCACACCCGACGACTGACGGTCAGCTGAGCTGGCTGTCGAATGTGGCGCCGCGCATGGATCCCTTGACGCCGAGCTGTCTCGGTGCCTACCGTGGCCTGGGACAGACCAGATCGGGGAGCGCAATGGCGATGACCGCACGGGAACAGTTCGACCGCAGGCCGTGGCAGGCGTCGGCCGCCTGCGCCGGCGAGAATGCCGCCCTCTTCTATCCGCCGCTGCGGACCGAGAACAAGGCCAACCGGCTGGCGCGCGAACGTCGCGCGAAGGTGGTCTGCCACTCGTGCCCGGTTCGTACCGCATGTCTGGAACACGCCGTCGACAGCGACGAGCGTTACGGGATCTGGGGAGGTCTCACCAACAAGGAACGTCGCCTCGCAGCCACGCACGGCTGACCCCACGCCACATCACAGCTCGGGGAGTCGCGGTCCACCGATCCGGACGTCGTCGCGGCGCCGGGTGACACCGCTCTTGTCGAGTTCGGCGAGCAACGGGAGCGCGAACTTCCGGCTCGCACCAGTGGCGTCGCGGAACTGCGCCACGGTGAACCCCGACGGCTCGGCACCGACCAGTTCGGCAGCGACGCGACCTGCATCGACGATCACCTGGGCGTGGAACACGATCCCGTCGTTCTGCACCACGTGATTGCGTCGTGCGAGCTCACGGATGTCGTTGCGGTCGACATGCTGCGCCGACGGTGGAGCGAACCCGCCGGCCAGGAGCTCGGCGAGGAACGGATGATCGGCGTACGGGTCGATCGCATCAGCGGCCAGCACGAGTCCGGCATCGACGACCACGGCATCGGTCGTGTCGATCGCCGCACGTTCCCGATCGTCGAACGCCGCCAGGTCGACGCCGGTCCCGTCGCTGGCTTCGACCCGTTCGACCACTGCGGCGACCGTGGCAGCGACCGCTTCGGGCGACGTCACCCACTCACCGAGGTTGGCCTCGACGACCTCGCCGGTGAGCCGTTCGAGGTCGGACACGGTCACCCACCCGCGCTCTCGAACCACCCGCTCGATCGTGCGATCGGGCGCGGCCTTCGATGCCTTGACGACGGGGTCGATGTCGAGGATCTCACCTCCGCCGACCGTCTCGTCGCGACCGGATTCGCGCAGGATGAACCGGTCCCCGGGCAGCAGGGGAAGCGCGTCGGGTAGGAACAACCGGATCGAACCCGTGGTGCCCGGGGCCAGCGTGTCGTCACCGAGCACGCGGAGTTTCACGGCGTGCTCACCCGCACCGACGTACGCGACGAACGCGCCCCGCCGCGAAACCTCGTGGTCGAGCGATCCGAGCACGTCGAGCGAGGCATCGAAGCGATCCGACAGGTGCCAGCGATCCGGTTCCACCACGGCATCGCCGCGGGACAGGTCGTGATGATCGATGCCGCTGACATTGATCGCGACCCGATTACCGGGTCCGATCTCGTCGACGGTCGAACCCGCGGTCTGGATCGACCGGATCCGGGCGCGACGGTCGCCCGGCTCGATCGACACCGTGTCGTCGGTTCGCATCGACCCTCCCACCAGCGTGCCGGTGACGACGGTGCCGCTGCCCTTGGCCGCGAAGACCCGATCGATCCACAACCTCGGACGCCCTCGGTCGATGGCATCGTCGCTGCGCTCGACCAGTTCGTCGAGCGCCACCAGCATCTCGTCGACACCGCGCCCCGACGTGGCCGCCACGGGCACGATCGGCGCATGTTCCAGGAACGTGCCTGCGACATGGTCGGCGATGTCCATCTTCGCGAGTTCGAGCAGGTCGTCGTCGACCAGGTCGACCTTGGTGAGTGCGATGACACCGTGGGCGATGCCGAGGAGTCCGAGGATCCGGAGATGCTCTTCGGACTGCGGTTTCCACCCCTCGGTCGCAGCGACCACGAAGATGCATGCGGTCACGCCACCGACTCCCGCGAGCATGTTGCGCAGAAACTTCACGTGGCCGGGCACGTCGATGAAACTCAGTTCGGTCCCCGACGGCAACGTGGTGTGCGCGAAGCCGAGGTCGATGGTGAGGCCTCGTCGCTTCTCCTCCTCGAAGCGGTCCGGGTCGGTCCCGGTGAGCGCCAACACGAGCGACGACTTGCCGTGATCGACGTGTCCTGCAGTCGCAACGACCGTCACGACAACCCACCCGTCGCAATCGGTGCCGGGCACCGGCTGCGATCATGCATCGCGGAGCGCCTCGCCGAGGGCGTCGGCAACGATGCCGTGATCGGACGGCTCGACCGCCCGAAGGTCGAGCGACGTGCGGTCGTCACGCGATCGTGCGATCACCGGCACCCGATGGTTGCGCAGTGCCCACAGGTGATCGCCCGGCACGACGAGGCCGATCGACGGCATCGTGATGCCGGGTGCCGAACCGGCCCCCGGGAGTGCATCCATCGACTCGACCGAGATCGTCGACGTGTCGATGCCTCGGGCAGCGAGATCCTCGAGGATCGCATGCGCTGCAGTGCGCAGGTCATCGAGCGAACGGTCGACCATCCGCCAGAAGGCAATGTCGGTTGCTGCCCGCTTGTCGAGATAGACGAGGGCGGTGTCCTGGAGCGCCCGCAGGACGAGTCCACCGGGGCGCAGCGCCCGAGCGAGTGGATGCTGTTTGCACTGCTCGATCAGGTCGGCGCGACCCGCGATGATCCCGGCCTGGGGGCCGCCGAGCAGCTTGTCGCCCGAGAAGGTGATGATGTCGGCACCGTCGGCGATCGCCTGGACCGCAGCCGGCTCACCGGCGAGCCAGGCGGGAGGCGCGCCGCGCAGCCACGGGACGTTGGCGTCGAGCAGACCGCTGCCGATGTCGGCCATCACGGGGACGTCGAGTGTCGCGAGTTCGGCGACGGACGTCTCTTCGATGAATCCCTCCACGCGGTAGTTGCTCGGGTGGACCTTCATCACCATCGCCACGTCGGTGTCGGCTCCTGAGACCGCCTTCGCGTAGTCGGACAGGCGTGTCCGATTGGTGGTGCCCACATCGATCAGGCGGCACCCCGACTGCTCCATCACTTCGGGGACGCGGAACGAGCCGCCGATCTCCACGGACTCGCCGCGGCTCACCGGCACGTCGCGCCCAGCCGCCACGGCAGCGAGCACCAGCAGCACCGCTGCCGCGTTGTTGTTCACCACCATCGCCGACTCGGCTCCGACGAGCCGGGCATAGAGCTGGCCGACGGCGGTCTGGCGCGAGCCCCGCGAGCCCGTGGCCAGATCGAATTCGACGGTCTGTGCGTGCGCGTCCTGATGATGAGCGAGCGGAGCGCGCCCGAGATTGGTGTGCAGGAGCACGCCGGTCGCGTTCACTACATCGGTGAGCAACGACCGTCTGAATGCTTCGGCTCGCGCCGGCGCACCCGCAACGTCGTCGGCTGCGATGGCGTCGCGAGCGATGTCGACACACACCGGGTGCGGCAGACCCGACGACTTCAGCGACCGTGCGAGCTTGTCCACCGACGGCGGACGTTGCGGCGCAGTCATCGGACGGCCTTCGAACCCATGAGTCGAGTGTACGGGCCACGCCGACCGGCGAACTTCGCGGTGTCCCGCAGCCGGACGTCAACGGATTCGAGGTGGCGCCGACTCGCTAGCGTCGCGCCGGTGAGCCTTCCCATCCCGATCATCCGACTCGACACCGACCTGCCGCTGCCCGAATACGCACACGATGGCGATGCCGGACTCGACCTGTATGCACGTGAGGGGATCACACTCGCTGCCGGAGGAGGTCGCGGGTTGGTGCCGACCGGGATCTCGATCGCAATTCCCATGGGGTTCGGCGGGTTCGTCCTCCCGCGTTCGGGAATGGCGCTCAGACACGGCATCAGCGTGGTCAACGCACCCGGTCTGATCGACGCGGCGTACCGCGGTGAGATCAAGGTGATCCTGATCAACACCGATCCCGAGACCGACTACGTCGTCGAGCGCGGCGACCGGGTGGCTCAACTCGTCATCCAGGCGGTCGAGCAGGTGTCCTGGCAGGTCACGAACGACCTCGACGGTGCCGACCGTGGCGGCGGTTTCGGCCACTCGGGGCGCTGACGGTGGCGCTGGGTCAGTCGCCCGGGGAAGTCAACGATCAGGCACTGGTTGCCCGGTTCGACCCTCAGCCCCAGGCGAACACCGGCTGCTCGAACTCGTCCACCCGAGCTTCATGGCTCGGTCGACCGTCGAGACAGATCCATCGGAAATTCACCAGGACGGCGCCCGTGGGCGCATGGATCAGGTCGCCACCGAGCGGCACCTGCACGACCGGCCTGTCACTCTCGGCGATGTCGACGAAGCGCGGTGAATCCTCGCGAACGAGTTCGTGCAACCCGATCCGATAGGCAGCGAGTACCTCGTCGGGATTCGGATCGAGTTCCACGACCGATCCTCCCCACACCACCACCGGTGTCATCACGTACCCCGATCGGGTCGCGTAGTCGTCGAGCACGCCGAGCACCGCCGACGCCTCGAGGCGCACACCGACCTCCTCCCACGTCTCGCGCAGGGCTGCGTCGACCGTCGACTCACCGGGATCGAGGCGTCCACCGGGCAGCGCCCACTGCGCCGCATGTGCGCGCAAGCCTGCGCTGCGCCGACACAACACAAACGATGCACCGCCTGCCACGCCTGCCATCGCGCCATCGAGGCCGACGCGTGATCCGGGGATGACCTGCATCTCTTCGTCGCTGAACTCGTACGGGTCGTCGGGGTCACTCCCGGCCTGGGAGTCGACGAGCAGGATCGCCACGGCAGCGTGGCGCCGACCGTCGAGTGGAAGCTCGAGACGATCGTGGCGTGCCAGGCGTTCGGCGATCGACTCGCGCAGCGAGTCGTCGAATTCGACGGAGATTCCCATCGCCTCGACCGTAGCCACCGGCGGCCGACCGCCGTGTGTGCGGTGGTTGTGCGGCGCCGCTGCCAAGCGACCTAGCGTTGCGGGGTGAGCATGATCCGGTTGCACAACGATGACCTCGGCTACGACACGAACTGCTTCGTGTGCGAGCAGTCGAACGAATCCGGGCTGCGCATCCCCTTCTTCCACGACACCGACCGAGGGATCGTCACCGCCGAGTTCACCATGTCGAACGCGTTCAGCGGTGCGCCCACCATGGTGCATGGCGGCGTGAGCCTCGCCGTGCTCGACGAGGCAATGGCGTGGGCGTGCATTGCGATCGCTCGTCAATGGGCCGTCACCTCGAAGAGCTCCACCGAGTTCCAGCGGGCGGTCCACGTCGACAAACCGTACGTGGTCGAAGCCGAGGTCGTCAGTCGGACCGACAGCGAGATCGTCACCACCGGAAGGATCTCGAACCTGAAGGGCGTCGTCCGGGTCGAATCGACTGCAACGTTCACCGCGCTCGGTGAGGCGCAGCTGAAGCGAGCGGTGGGCGAATCCGGCGAGACACTCGGCGACGGCATGGCGCTGTGACGAGCCGAGTGCGTCGATCGGGAACCCGGGCTCGACTCAGCCCCGGTATCCGGAGGTGATCGGCATGCGTCGGTCCTTGCCGAACGCCTTTCGACTCACCCGGACACCGGGCGGTGATTGTCGCCGCTTGTACTCGGCGATGTCGACGAGACGGGTCACCCGCTGCACCATCTCGGCATCGTGGCCGAGTTCGATGATTTCGCCTGCGGTGCGATCGTGCTCGACGTACAGCTCCAGAATGGGGTCCAGGATTTCATACGGCGGCAAGCTGTCGTCGTCACGCTGGTCGGGCCTGAGTTCTGCCGACGGCGGCTTGGTGATCACGTTCTCGGGGATGATCTCACGACCCTCGCGCCGGTTGACGTAGCGACACAGTTCGTACACGCGGGTCTTGAGCACGTCCTTGATCGCTGCGTAGCCACCGACCGAGTCGCCGTAGATCGTGAAGTACCCCACCGCGACCTCGGACTTGTTCCCGGTGGTGAGGACCATCCACCCGTACTCGTTCGACAGCGCCATCAGCGTCTGGCCGCGACAGCGTGACTGGATGTTCTCGTACGTGAGGCCGGGATCTCGCCCCTCGAACGACGGCGCGAGCATCTCGATGTAGGCACTGAACGCCGGTTCGATCGAGATCGTGCGGTAGTCGATTCCCAGCGCTTCGGCCAGCAATTGCGCGTCGGACTTCGAGTGATCGGAGGAATACCGCGACGGCATCGACACGCCGTGCACGTGGTCGACACCCAGCGCATCGACGGCGATCGCTGCGATGATCGACGAGTCGATCCCGCCTGACAGGCCGATCACGACGTCGGAGAAGCCGTTCTTCACGCAGTAGTCGCGGGTCCCCGTGACGAGCGCCGCGTACAGCTCGGCATCGGAATCGAGCGGTTCGGCGATCAACGACATCGACTCGGTCAGATCGCTGACCGAGTCGTCGAGACGGACATCGTCGTGCTCAACGGGCGTGGCGCTGACACGGACGACCGGCAGCAACGCTTCGGTGGCCCGGCCGCGCGGGTCGAGCAGCCGTTTGCGGTACACCGGAGGAATCGGGACGTCGACGATCGTCAACGACTCGACGAACTGCGGGGCCCGTGCCAGCAGCGTGCCCTCGTGATCGAACACCAACGAGGCACCATCGAACACCAACTCGTCCTGTCCACCGACCTGATTGACGTAGACGACCGCACAATGCGAGTCGGCTGCACGGGTGGCGAGCATCCGTTCACGGAGTTCGTCCTTGCCAGCCGCATAGGGCGACGCATTGATGTTGATGTTGAGCTCCGCTCCCGCTGCGGCCTGGACGGCAACCGGTCCCGATGGGCTCCAGATGTCCTCGCACACCGACAGTCCGACCTTGACGCCACCCACCAGATACAGCTCGAGGGGATCGGAATCGTGTCCCGGCGTGAAGTACCGCTGTTCGTCGAACACGGTGGTGTTGGGAAGGAGTCGCTTGCGATAGCGGCCGACCACCTCACCCCCGACACACAGCGCTGCGGCGTTGTACAGATCCCGATCGAGGTCGACGAAGCCCACCACGGCAGCGCATCGCCGCGTCTGCGCCGCGAAACGCTCGAGTACTTCGAGGTTGTCGTCGACGAAGCCAGGCTTCAGGACGAGATCCTCGGGGGGATATCCGGTGATCGACAGCTCGGGGAAGGCGATGATGTCGCAACCCGCCGACTCGGCCCGATCGTACGCATCGACCAGCGCATCGAGATTGGCGTCGAGCGCACCGACGGTCGGGTTCAGCTGGGCGAGAGCTACTCGGAGCATCGTCACCAACCGAAGACTATCCGTCCGTCGAGGACCCCCATCGGTGCCTCGGGCCACGCCGACACCCCCGCGCCGTTCGAGCGACGCAGTGAATTCCTCGGCTTCGACGATCTCGCTCAACTTTCACTCGCAGCATCTGGCACGATGGGTGACCGTGCATACGGGCAGCCAGCGAGCGATGAAATGGGCTGCGGCAGCCCTTGCGACCGCGCTCGTTGCCGCGTCGTGCACCCCTGGCGACGGTCCCGAGTCGATTCCGTTGCCCACCTCGCCGGACACGACCACCACCACCACGACGACCACCGTCGCCACCACGACGACCACCACCAGCACCACGTTGGCGCCACCCACGTACGAGGCCACGATCCGGCGCACGACCGACGGCGTCCCGCACATCAGTGGACGCGATCGAGCCGACCTCGCCTTCGGTCAGGGTTATGTCTCGGGCGGTGACTACGGGTGCACCCTGCTCGACCAGGTCATCAAGGTCCGCGGTGAACGGTCCAAGGCGTTCGGGCCCGGCACCAACGGAGAGAACGTCACCAGTGACTTCGGCTGGCGTGCGATCGACGTCATCGGTGTCGCTGCTACCGACTGGGAATCCGCAGCACCATCGGTCGTCGAACAGTTCGAAGGGTTCGCCAGCGGATGGAACCAGCACCTCGACGACCAGGGCAACGACGGGTTGACCGGCTGGTGCGAGGGCGCCGATTGGATTCGCCCGATCGAGCCCGTCGAGGTCTACGCCTATGCCCGTTCGGTTGCGCTGCTGGCGAGTGGCGAGAGCTTCGTCGATTTCATCGCCGCGGCGCTTCCTCCCACCGATCCCGACGACGGCGACGCATCGTCGCCGAGCCCGCCGCGCACGCCCGTCTCCGGTGATGTCGACTTCTCCCTGTTGCGACCCGTCGACGTCGGGTCCAACGCATGGGCGATCGGGAGCGACCGGACCGCGACCGGCGAGGGATCGATCCTCGTGGCCAACCCGCATTTCCCATGGGAGGGTGAGCTGCGGTTCGCCGAGTTCCACCTCACCGTACCGGGCGAGATCAATGTCTACGGCGCCCAACTCGCCGGGTTGCCCGGGGTCGGCATCGGGTTCACCGACGGTGTCGCGTGGTCCCACACGGCGTCTGCCGGTCATCGGTTCACGGCGTACACGCTCGACCTGGACCCGGTGTCGCCCACCTCGTATCTGGTCGACGGCGAGCCGCAAGCGATGATTGCGACCGACCACACCGTCGAGATACTGCGCGCCGACGGCACCGTGGACACCGAGACACGCACGCTCCACCGGACCGAATACGGCCCGGTCATCGACTTTCCGGGAGTGGGATGGACCGACGAGCGTGTCCTCACCTATCGAGATGCGAACATCGACAACGACGAGTTCCTCGAGCTCTACGACGACCTGCTCGACGTGACCGATCTCGACGACCTGCGCGAGACCCACGCACGGCATCAGGGAGTGCCACTCTTCAACACCGTGGCCGTCGGTGCCGACGGTGGCACCTGGTATGCCGACACCTCTGCCACGCCGAATCTCTCCGACGAGGCGCAGCAGCTGTTGCTCCAACGCCGTCTCGACGATGTCGGGCTGACCAACCTCGCATTCGACCAGGGCGTGGTGCTCCTCGATGGATCCGACAGTCGGTTCCGATGGGAAGAGGTCGACGGTGCACGCGATCCGGGTCTGGTCCCATTCGATGCGCAACCGCAGGTCGAGCGGACCGACTACGTGTTCAACGCCAACGACAGCTACTGGATCCCCAGCGACGAGTTCACACTGGACGGTGACTTCTCGGTGCTCCACGGTGAACGCGAGGTCGCGCAGTCGATGCGGACACGTCAGAACATCGCAGCGCTCTCCAACACCAACCCGCTCGGCTTGTCGGGTCCCGATGGCCTCTTCGATGCCGACGAGGCCCGCACCGCCACCTTCGACAACACCGCGCAGACCGCGCTGCTCCTGCGTGCTCCCGTGGCGGGCGCGTGCGCTGCGAATCCGTCGGTGGACGTCGGCGACCTCGTGGTCGACGAGGTCATCGTGCTCGCTGCGCAGACCGTGGATCTGACCGGGGCATGCACGGTCCTGTCGGGGTGGGACGGCCGCTTCGACCTGGAGAGTGCCGGCGCTCTGCTGTGGCGAGAGTTCATCCAGCAGTTCCCCGACGCCGCGTTGCGATCATCGGGCCAACTGTTCTCGGATCCGTTCGATCCCGTCCGCCCGACCCAGACCCCCGCTGGCTTCGTCGAGGATCCGAGCGATGTCCTCCAGGCATTGGCACGTGCCGTCCAGATCGTCACGATCGCCGGCTTCGCCACCGATTCGACCCTCGGTTCCGCACAGTTCACCGAACGGTCGGGGGAACGCATCGCACTGCACGGAGGGACCGGTCGCGAGGGCGTCACCAACGTGGTCGAGTGGTCCGACGACAACTCGTCGAACGAACCGGCACCCGTACGCGAAGAACCGGTGGTGCCGGGTGCCGCACTGCGCAGCGTCGGTTCCCCCGTGAACTTCGGGACCAGCTTCGTGCTCACCGTCGACTTCTCGAACGGCGCGCCCGAAGCATCGGCGATCCTCACCTACGGCCAGAGCGCGAACCGATCCAGCGACATGTTCTCGTCGCAGATGGTTCGCTTCAGTGAGAAGGCGTGGAGAACGGTTGCGTTCACCGAGGAGGCGATCGAAGCGGACCCCCGCCTGGACACCACCGTGGTGGTCCAACCGTGACCGCTGCACCGGCCTCCGGTCTGGGCAATCACCGAACCAGCTTCAACGAGCGAAGCGAACCCTGACCGCCGACGCCAGGCCGCCGGCGTCGGGTGAGGCTCGAGGTCCGGTCGGTGCGGTGACCTTGTGGACTTCACCGTTCTGTTGCACGTACCACAACGCGACGCTCGTCGGGACGCTCATGAACACCATGTCGGTGGGGTTCTCCCAGGTGTCGAACACCTGGGACTCGGCCAGGTCCAGCGCACCCTCCCACTGCCACGTGGTGCCGAATGCACCGTCGCTGACCAGGTAGGCGGCGTCGTAGCGCTCTGGCCAGGCACCGAACGGGACGATGGAACCACCGGTGACGAACAACCCGTCGTCGTGGCTGTAGTCGGTGATCGGATCGACCAGACCGGGTGCCGGACCGGCACACG
>Ga0307966_1001388_pt1 | contig 19105 bp, 7 predicted proteins | sample OrgLakmetagen646_FD_203141 | JGI IMG/M metagenome (GOLD analysis project Ga0307966, IMG submission 203141) | Saline water microbial communities from Organic Lake, Antarctica - #646 | ecosystem: Environmental > Aquatic > Non-marine Saline and Alkaline > Saline | place: Antarctica: Organic Lake... | reverse complement strand
CGGCGTTTTCAGAGCAGACCCTCACGCCACAGCTTCGCCGAGCCAATCGTATTCGCACGATCCAGGCCTCACTCGAGATTGAACAAAATACACTCAGCCTTGAACAGGTCACCGCGGTGTTGGATGGTAAGAGCGTCCTCGGACATCCGAAAGAAGTTCAAGAAGTCCGTAATGCGTTCATCGTTTACGAGGCACTTGATCAGCTAACCCCCACATCCTCAAAAGACCTACTCGAAGCGCATCAACTCCTCATGGCAGGACTCATCGACGAAGCGGGTAGTTATCGCTCTGGAAGTGTCGGCGTCGCCCAAGGCAACGACATCATCCATCTCGCCCCGCCAGCCGAACGCGTTCCATTTCTGATTAAAGATCTCCTCGATTGGCTTAAAAAAACCGAGGAGCATCCACTCGTGGCGAGTTGTGTCTTCCACTACGAATTTGAATTCATCCACCCCTTCGCGGATGGCAACGGCCGCATGGGACGCCTCTGGCAAACCCTCATTCTACGAGAGTGGAAAGCCCTTTTCGCCTACCTCCCCGTGGAAACAATCATCCGAGATCGACAAAGCACCTACTACAAAAAACTGGCCGAATCCGACAACACAGGTAAAGCCACCGCCTTCGTCGAATTTATGCTCGAAGCCATCAAGGAATCGATCCAGCAAGCTATCTCGACCGACCAAGTAAGCGACCAAGTAAGCGACCAAGTAAAACGCCTCATAAAAGCAGTCGGTAGCGGCGAACGAAGCAGCGCTGAGCTAATGAAGTCACTCCAGCTCGCCCACGCCCCCACCTTCCGCAAAAATCATTTAACACCCGCACTCGAAGACAGCTGGATCGAACGCACCCAACCCGACTCCCCAAGAAGCCCCACCCAACGCTATCGACTGACCCTGAAGGGAAGGGAGAAGTTCGAAGAGTGAAGTTTGAAAACAGAGCACCAATCACACGAACCCTTCTAACCTACTCCTTCAAACTTCTAACTTCACTCGTCCAACTTCCCATCTTGCCACCAAAGGCAAGAGTTGGCTCAATTCACACAAATGATTCTCAACTCCACAGGCTCCCTCCTCCCGATCCCCGTCGCCCACGGCGAAGGCCGAGCCCAGAAAAGGGGTCAGAGTAGGTTGCGATATATGAATATCCGGAATGCCCCCTTCGAGGTGCCCTGGGGCTAAAAAAGGGGGTAAACGCAAAATATAAAGATCCTAACTCAACCCTAGCTTGGCCCTCTTGATCCCAACCTCCTGCCCGCAAGTCTCGACACTCTATGGCTCCTTGGATGCGGGCTCTCAACGAAGCGAGCTAGAACCCACGCGGATTGCGTCCATTGCCGCGCATCCGCTGCTGCTTAGGCGCGGGCGGATTCTCCAGATAGAGGCTATACCACTGATCCCCCAATGCTGCATTAGAGAAACTCTTTACACGATCGTTGGACAGGTGTTCCCAGTTCTGGGTAAAAGTATCGACTCCCGTGGCCTCTTTGGCCTTCAATAGAACCCTACGGGCTTCATCAGGCTCGCCAACCTTAACGTAGATCCACGACATCAAGCCGTAGAGCAAAGTGCCGCGATCGCCCCAAGTCCATCGAATCCGGCGCTTGAAGACCCTTTCCGCGCCCGCCAAGTCATCGTTCTGATAACAGCGCGCCATCCTCATGGCCGACACCATGGGATCCATCATCATCGGGCCCCTCAAGAAACCGCAGGTGGCAAGGATCGCGTCAACCTGGTCGAACTCCTTGAGCTGGTAGTAAAACTGCAGGCGCATGGTGGCAATCTGGCGTCCCGTGAGCAAGGACCACTTCCGGAAGGGTTCGAGTCGCTTGGTGAACTCTAGCCCCTCCTTTAACGTGGCTTTTTGATCCATTTCGAGCTGGCGTTGCATCCGCTTAACGTTCCCGCCGGGCTTGTTCTGGAACTGCTGCACCTTCCGCTGCATGCGCCCCTGAGCGGCCTGCATGCTTTGCTGAAGCTCGCCTTGGACCTTGGACATCTTTTTCCGAACCCGAAATCCGACCAAGAAAAACGTGCCAGCAAATCCGACAATGCTATAGAAGACCGTCGCTCCCGTGCTTACCTGCGAAGTAATCAAGGCGCCAGCCAATGCGGTAGCGACAAGCGCTGAAATTAGAAGTGAAAGCATAAGATGCGACCTTTGTGTCTAGTGGGCAAAAAGGTCGCAAACGCAAAATATAAAGATTTTAAACTCAAAAAGGGTCATGTCGTAAAAACAACAATCCTTAGCAGTCCATCCAATCAAGACCGCAACGGGCCGAAGTGTAAGCGCTTTTTTTGACATCGTAATTCTTTCTGATTTGTGGTCATAGGATTTTCGGGTGTTTTTTGTGTTTGAGGTCGGGCAGGTCGGTATCTTTTTCCGTCTTGCGGCCAGTGATTCCGAGCCAGAGGGCATAGAGCAGGCCGGGGAGGGCGATGACGGCGAAAGGCAGCCAGAGATGGGCGATGAATTCTGGATGAATAAAGCCGAGCAGGATGATGACCCGGCCGAGCATGATGGTGCAGGCCATAATGATCGCGAGTGCGAAGCCGGCCGAGAATTGCGGATACACCTTGGACTCGCGGCTGAAGGCCAGAGTGGTGGCGGTGCTGGAGGCGAGGCCTCCGACGAGCCCGGCGAGCGCCACGCCGGCACGGGGCCCGAGCACGCGCATCAAAATATAGCCGACGAAGCCGAGCCCCGAGATGAGGACGACCATGAGCCAGAGCGAATAGGGATTGATCGCGTCGTAGGGGCCGTAGCCCTTGTCCGGCACGAGGGGGAGCACCACTCCGGTCACGGCGACAAACTGGAGGGTCGAGCGGATATCTTCGGTCGTGAAACGCCGCGTCCAGGAGTGGCTCTTCTGTTTCAGGCCGAGCACAAGCATGGTGATTCGGGTGATTCAAACAGCAGTCTAGTCTGCCCCATGCCCACTTGTCTAACCTGTATGCGCAGCCCCGGCGATGATTACTTGCGTCCGGTCTGGGCGGACACGAGTGAGCGTGGCTGACATTTTTTAATGAGGAGTTGTTGAAATTGTCTTATTTTTCGAGATAATATTCTTGCGGTTCAAATTCGTAAGAAGCTTTCTGGCCGTCAAACTACCACTAAACCTCTGCATGCAGAGAAATAATTTTAAAATGTTACCTCCGAAATCGATCCTCTTCTTGTTATCCACGACTACGTCATTTTTGGGCCTGTCGGCTCAGAGCATGTCGACCGAAGCTCAGAGCATGTCGCCCGAAGCTAATTCGGGAATCACAGATGCCGAAACAGTAGCAGTCTCTGAAGGGGCTGACTACGGAGCAATGTATTGGATTATGCGAGGCTTGGAGCATAACTTTAGTGTTCAGATCGGGCGTATGGAGATCGAGAACTCGGAGGATCGGGTCAAAATCTCTTTGGGTGCCTTCGCCGCTCGCGCTTCGAGTAGTGCACGGTTTAGTAAGTCGGAACGTGCGCAGAATCGGCAGCAGTTTTTTGCGACTAATTCGATTTCGCCGATCTTCGAAGAGGAGGTGGCTTCTTTGGGAATGAGTCTTGAAGATCGCTTTGTTTATGGCACCCGTGTATCACTTTCGACTTCAACCAATCGGCTTGAAAATACGACGAATCAAAGACTAATTGATCCGACTTTCAGAGGGCCGCGGTTTTCTCCCGAATTTCAAACCACGACTCAATTACAGGTAGTGCAACCTTTGCTTAAAAACCGGGGAACTGAAGTCAACTTAGCCGCGACAGACTTGGCCCGTTCGGAGGTTTTGGGAGCGGAATTTGAACTACGTTCAGAATTCGAGAAGGTGATCGCACAGATTTTGATCGCGTACGCAGAAACTGAATTTGGCATTGCGAATTTGAAGGTGAAGGAGGATGCAGTGCAGTTGGCGGATGGATTGATCGCAGAGAATCGTCGCCGGGTTGAAGAAGGCATGATGTCGCCCATCGACGTGACCCAAGCACAAGCCCGGCGTGCGGAGGCGCAGGAAGAGGTGGTTGGCGCCCGGACATTTTTGGCTGAGCGTCGCAATCGTTTATTGGAATTGACGGGGTCTGATTATACATTTGGGGAAGAAGTGCGCATCGGATCGAGTGCTGCTGGGATCTTAGACGTGCCGGTTGACGAGCGTCTGATTTTGGCGCGACAGATGTTGAAGATGAACCCGATTTATCGGGCGGCAATGACTCGTGCTGAGGCGGAAGGAATCCGTGTCACCTACGCTAAGAACCAGCTCCTTCCGCAACTCGACCTAGAGGCGACCATCGGCTATAATGGATTGCAGGATAGTTTTACTAGCAGTTATGGTGACTATGGAGAACGCACCACCCCGGATTGGTCGGTGGGTTTTGTTTTTTCGATCCCATTGGATCGCACTGCGGATCGCGCCCAAGTTAGTGTGGCGAAGCGGGTGCAGCGCCAAGCTTTGATGACTGCAAAACAAACCGAAATTCAGCTTTTGGTGTTGCTGGATAATAGCGTCCGCGAGGTGGAAGCCGCGGGCGAGCGCATCGGCTTCGTCAAGGAGTCGGTTCGTCTGGCGGAAGAGGCATTGCGAGCGGAAGAAAAACGCTTGGCCTCAGGGCTGACAACCAGCTACAATGTTTTGAATCAACAGCGTGATCTCAGTTTTGCGCGCACCCGCGCTTTGGCTTCCCAGGTCGAACTCTTCCGGGCGGTCACCCAGTTGTATGTCGTCATGGGCACGCTGAGTCAGGAGCTTAATTTTGATGTGACTACCGCGACTACTACGGCTAATTAATCCGCTGCGTTGTAGTCATACCAGAGCGGATCTATCTATTATGAGAAAACAAGTTTCTTTCTTTCTGTTGGGGCTCATCTCTACAGCGGTCTCGTGGGCGCAGCCCGTTTCCGGGCTCGTGTTTCCTTTTCGTGAGGTCAGTATTTCCAGTCCGGTGCAAAACTTTATTACCGAGCTTCATGTTCGCGAAGGAGCCGAAGTGGAAGCAGGTCAACTGATGGCGCAATTATATGTGCGCTCGGTAGAGCTGGATATGGAGCGGACTGCCGCAGCATTGCGTAAACGGGAATTCGAGAGTAAGGGGGCGCAAAATTTGTTTCGTGAGAAATTGATCAGTGAGGATGATGCCTTGGCCAGCGAGATTGAACTTCGGCTCGCCAGCTTGCAGTATCAAATCGCTCAGGAAGCGGTCGAGCTACGAAAGATTCGCGCTCCGATCTCCGGAATCGTGGTGGAGCGTAATAACGAGATCGGCGAAATGGTCGCCGTGGGCGAGCCGATGTTTCGGGTCGTGGATATCGATCAGATCTATGTTCGGCTGTATTTGACGGTGAAAGAAGCGAGGCAGTTTCCGGTCGGGCAGGCAGTGTTTTTGATTTTTCCCGAGATGAGCGAAGACACGCCCCGTTTGAGCGGCGTCGTCAATTTCATTGATCCACGAGTCGACTCCGCCAGCGGATTACTGGAAGTAAAAATTCTGGCCGATAATTCTGACCGCAGCGTCAAGCCCGGGTTACGGGCTCTCGTCGAGCTTGCTCCCGCTTCGATGACGGTGGAAGTCGAGCTTCCAGAGGAGACTTTGCCCGAACCCGAGCCCGAACCCGAGCCGATTGAAGCTGAAGACCCCTTCGCGGAACCGGTCTCCGAATCGGATCATTCGGAGGCACTCCCCGCTGATTCGCAACTCTGATAACCCCTGATCTAAACGTGGACATTAAAAACTTCGTCAAACCAACTCGCGAGCATCTCGAACGCCTTCAACGAGTTCGTCTGTTCAGCGGGGATGCGCCCACGTTTTGGGCTCAATTTACAGAAGTTGCTCAAGAAATGACGGGCGCCCGTCAGGCTCGTGCCATGGTTCGCCTCAACGGGACTTGGAATCTACTGGCGGCCTCTCCGGCAGCCGGGGTCAATCACCGTGCTTTTTTACAGCGTGACTTCGAGGAACAGGCCAATGCGGCACTAGAGGGCGGACGTGGTGTGATTGTAGCGGCTGAGGCGGAGGCCGGAGCCGTTCATTTATTACATCCATTGGATACGGACGAAGGTGCCAGGTCATGCCTGCTTGAACTACGTTTTGCACCCGGAGAACGACCGGCACCTGAAGCTGAGATATGGTCGGGGCTTTTACCCCTGTTAGCGGATACGCCTCGGATGTATCAAAAGAACCGGGCCGCACTCGAGATGGGGCATGATATTGATCGTATGCGCGAAGCGTTGGATGTGTTGGCCGTGATCAATGGCCAGCGTAAATATTCCCCTGCGATTATGGCTCTCGTCAATGAAGTCACGAGTCGATTGGAGGCGGAGCGTGCGTGTTTAGGTTGGGTGAGCGCACCCTATGTGCGAGTGGTTGCGGTCAGCGGCACCGAGAAATTCGAGCGCAAAATGGAAATTTTGCAGGAACTGGAGTCGGCCATGGAGGAGTGCCGCGATCAGGATGAAGAACTGGTTTGGCCGGCACCTTCTAACAGCACCGCGATCTATCACGATCATGAAGTCTATGCCCGCAAGTCGGGATCGGCTTGTCTGCTTTCAGTTCCGATCCGAGATGGAGGAGAGGTGGTCGGCGTCCTGACGGTGGAGCGACCGAGCCACGAATTCACGGAATCAGAGGCTTGGGGCTTGCGCGTGATAGGCGATCAAATCGCGCCACGGTTGATGGATTTAAAAAAGAAATCCCGCTGGTTTGGCGCACGATTAGCCACCAGCGTCCGGGAGTTACTTGCGAAGGTATTGAGCCCGAAGCATACTTGGCTGAAGTTTGCCGCCATCGTCACGAGCATCATTTTATTTTTATCTCTTCTAGTGCCCTTTAGCTATCGGGTGAGCGCGACTTTTATCGTCCGTCCTGACAGTTTGGCGCATATGCCGGCTCCGTTTGAAGGCTTTATCGCGAAGGCGGGGGTTCGCCCCGGGGATCTTGTCGTCGCGGGGCAGACTTTATTGGCATTGGATGATCGCGACCTCAGTATTCAACAGGCAGAGACGCGGGCAGAAATCCGGAGGCACGGCGCGGAAGCGGAACTGGCGGAAGCGGATGGTGAACTGGCTGAATTGCGGGTGGCACGGGCGCAGAAAAACCAAGCGCAGGCTCGGCTCGATTTCTTCGAATATCAATTAACGCGAGCGGAGGTGAAAGCTCCGTTTGATGGCGTCGTGGTGCAGGGGGACTTGCGCGAACGAATTGGTGCACCGGTCAAACAGGGTGAGGTGCTCTTGCAAGTGTCTAAATTAGACGGATTGTATGTGGAGATTCGATTACCCGAGCGCGATATCGACTTGATTGGTGCCTCCCGAAGCGGACAGGTTGTCTTCTCCAGTCGTCCAGATCTGCAGTTTCCTTTCACCGTGGAAATGATATCACCAGCCGCACAGGCTGACGGTGAGGGCAATGCATTTACCCTGCGAGCTCGCTTGGAGGAGGACGCAGATTGGCTGCGTCCGGGGATGAGCGGTATCGCTCGGCTCAATGCCGGTGATCGCACCTTGGCATGGCGGGCGACCCACCGTATTATTGATTTCATTCGGATGCGACTCTGGTTCTAGGGTCGCTTTGACGGTATCTTTATCTAATGGAACGCAAATTATTTAGTGAATCCTGGCACCGAGTGGCTGCGCAAAAAATTCGTTTGCGTCCCTCGGTGCGGGTGCGCAAGCAGTTTTTTCGCGGGGGCACTTGGTTCATTGCAAACGATCTCTATGGGGATCAGTTCTTTCGCTTTCGCCCGGAAGCATGGGACTTTATCGCTCGTTTGGATGGCACCAAGACCGTCGAGGAAGTCTGGCAGATCTGCTTGGATCGGAACGGCGATGCGGCACCCGGGCAAGGGGAAGCGATTCAAATACTGTCCAACCTCTATCAGAGTAATTTGATCGTTTCCGATTTTCCTTCGGACGTCATTCAGTTGTTTGAACGGCAGAAGAAGCGTCACGCCCGCGAGTGGAAGGCCCGCCTATTCGGCATCTTTTTCCTCCGCATTCCATTGTTCGACCCCGACGCATTTCTGAATCGAACACTGTGTTACGTGCGCCCGTTTCTTTCCATTTTCGGGGCAATTTTATGGTTTGGTTTAGTTGGCTCGGCTCTCGGCGTGGCGCTTTCCAATTGGGAAGCGCTCTTCGAACGAGGGCAGGGGGCTTTGAGTCCAGCTAATTTGCCAATATTGCTGGTAGCTTTCGTTCTGGCCAAACTGGTGCACGAGTTCGGGCATGGTTACGCGGTGAAGCGTTTCGGCGGCGAGGTCCACGTCATGGGGATCACTTTTCTGGTATTCACGCCCATTCCTTATGTCGACGCCACGGCCGCGTGGGCCTTTCGCGAGCGATGGAAAAGGGTTTGGGTGGGTTCAGCCGGGATGATTGTGGAGTTAGTCCTTGCGGCCTTGGCGACGTTTGTCTGGGCCTCGACAGGGCCCGGATTGCTGAACTCCTGGTGTTTCAATTTAATGTTGGTGGCCTCGGTTTCTACGATTCTGTTCAACATTAACCCGCTGCTTAAGTTTGACGGTTATTATATATTGTCCGACTTAACCGATTCTCCCAATTTGCAGACTCGCGGGATGCAGGAGATGGGGCACCTCGTGGAGCGGTATGCTTTCGGGGGGAAACACTCGCAAAGTCCGGCCGGAAGTCGAGCCGATGCGGTCTGGTTGGCCGGATTCGGTCTCGCGAGCTGGTTTTTCCGTGTCTATATCACCTATATCATCATCATGTTCGTGGCGGACCGTTACCTTGGACTTGGCTTTTTAGCGGCGGTCTTGACGGTGATTGGTCTGATAGTCCTTCCGCTCTATAAAGGGATTAAGTTTTTGGTGAGCGAGCCCCGCATTGAGCGGGTGCGAACGCGCGCCTATTTGGTCACCGCTGCTTTTTTAGCGCTGGGAGTTTTACTTTTGGGTGTGCTGCCAGCACCTCGTTATTTCCGTGCACCTGGAATTTTATTTGCGGAGAATGCTGAATTCATTGTCGCTCGGAGCAGTGGGGCAGTGGAAAATTTTGAAGCGGTTCCCGCGAGTGCCACTGCCGGGATGACCATGCTTCGCTTGAAGAATCCAGAGCTTCCGCTACTGCGTCGCCAGTTGGAAGCGGAACGCGAGCAATTAGCCGCCGTCGAGCGCCTTCAGATGGCCAAAGAGGGCATGGGACGCGAAGTATTACGTGAACGGAAACGGGCGAACAGCATCCGCATCGACGAACTCGTAGAGCAAGAGCTCGCGATGGAAGTTCGGGTGCCAAAGGACGGGCGTCTCGCCAGCTTACAGCCGAAAGAGCATTTTAAGCGTTGGGTCCAGCGAGGTGAAATTGTGGGCGAGAGCATCCCGGAGGGGGCGTGGCGCTTCTTTGCGGTGGTCTCACAGCAGGACGTGAATCTATTGTTCGAACAGGAAATGAGAGGCGTCAGCCTTCGGTTTCCGGGAAATGCAGGTGAGGTTGTGGAGCCGAGCAGTCTGCAGATTGTGCCGGGTCGTCAAGAGTATCTGCCGAGTCCCGCACTAGGCTGGCGGATGGGTGGGCCGGTTCGTGTCCGCGATGATGACCCTGATGGCGTGCGTGCTGCGGAGCCGTTTTTTTTAGTCATGCTCGATCTGGATGCTACGGGCGCACCGCTCCATCACGGACGGGTCGGCTTGGCACGTTTCCGGGTTGAAAACGAACCCTATTTGAGCCAATGGTATCGCAAAATGCGCCAGATCCTGCAGAAACGTTTCCAACTCTAATCGATTTGATCGCACCCTTATTCTGAGGCATGGCAAAGTCCGCACAAAATCGTCTAGAACTGAGATCGTTGGAGCCGACTCGTTTTGCCGCCCCGCGCAAGGAAGCTCGGCGGACTGAAATACGGGATGTTGAGCCCGTGCTGGCCGGACTTGACGGCTGGCTCCATGATCAAGTCGGCCGTTGGAAATCGAAGACGGTGAGGAGTGATCGACTCTGGAAAGAAGCCGGAACCATTGAAGAAAAGTTTACCCAGCTCAGTGATCTTTCCGAACGTCAATTACGTTCCGACCTCCGTGTGATGCGGGAACAGGTTCGTCGGCACGGTGTGAGCTGGCCGGAGCAAGTAGGGCTTGCTTTGCCACTCGTGGCTGAGGCGGCACGGCGTAGTCTGGGACTTACCGCCTATCGAACCCAGTTGATGGGGGCTCTCGGGATCGGTAGTGGCTCACTTGTGGAGATGGCGACAGGGGAGGGTAAGACCCTAACCATCGCGCTGGCGGCTGCGATTGCCGGATTTACTGGAAAACCCTGCCATGTGATCACGGCGAACGATTATTTGGCCACTCGTGATGCCGCAGATTTAAGCCGCTTCTATGAATATTGCGGCCTCGCGGTTGGCTCCATCGCAGCCAATTTGGAGGGGCCGCAGCGGCGGGATGCCTACTTGGCTGACGTTGTTTATTGCACGGGTAAAGAGCTGGTCGCGGACTATCTGCGCGATCAAATCTCGCTTGGCCCGCTGGCAGAGTCCAAGCGTCGAGCCATGACCTACCTGCTTCGTCGTCGGCGCTGGCGTGATCAACTGGTCCTACGAGGCTTGAATATCGCTATCGTGGACGAAGCCGATAATCAACTGATTGATGAGGCGGTCACGCCTCTGATCATCAGCCGGAAGCAGGAAAACGAGTCGATGGTGGCGACCTGCCGCGCAATCGAGACCTGTGCCGCCACGCTATTACCAGGTGAGCACTATGATGTGCTCGATCGCTTCAAAGAGATTCGCCTACTTCCACTCGGACGGCAATTGATTGAGGAATGGTGTGCGGAGTGCAGCGGCCTTCTTTCTGCGCCGGATTGGGTCGCCGATTTGGTTCTACAGTCGCTTCAGGCGCGTCACTTTTTCCTGCGGGATAAGCAGTATGTCATGGTTGATGGTAAGGTGGTGATTGTGGATGAATTCACCGGGCGCCCCATGCCGGGGCGGAATTGGCGATTGGGTCTGCATCAAGCGGTCGAGGCCAAGGAGGGCGCGGAGGTTTCCGCACCCTCTGAGACCCTCGCGCGCCTTAGTTTTCAGAACTTTTACCGCTACTTCGACCATTTGTCAGGGATTACAGGAACCGCTCGTGAATCTTGGCGTGAGTTTTGGCGGATTTATGATCTGCCGTTTATTAAGGTCCCTTACCACAAACCCAACGTTCGACGCGATGAACGCCCCGCTTATTTCGTGAACGAAAGTGACAAATGGGAGGCTGTGGTCGAAGAGATTCTAGATTATAACTGTTTAGGACGCCCCGTCTTAGTCGGCACTCGTAGCGTCGATGCCAGTGAGCACTTGGGTCGTTTGCTCGCGCAGCGCAACGTCGAATGCAAGATTCTCAATGCCGTACGCCATGAGCAGGAAGCAGAGATTATTCTTCGTGCGGGGGATGATGCTGCCGTCACAATTGCCACCAATATGGCAGGAAGAGGGAGCGATATACGTATTTCAAATGCCGTTGAAAGGCGTGGCGGACTCCACGTTATTTTGACTGAAGGGCATGAATCCGGGCGCGTGGATCGGCAACTTCGCGGGCGCGCCGCGCGACAAGGGGGGCAGGGAAGTTCTCGTCTATTCGCCTCTTTTGAAGACGAATTGTTCCAAAGGCACTTGAATCGGGTGATGCGAACCATCACTCAAAAGTGGGTCGATTGGTCTCTTCCAGGGCGTCATGCTTTACTCAGGTTTGACTTTTTTCTAGGACAGAGGAGAGCCGAGCGACGGAGTCAGCGTCAGCGTTTTCTCCTCATGAAACAGGATCAGGAAATCGCGAAATCTGTGATCGGCGGAGGCGCAAAATCCGCGCTCTAGACCTTTCGGGATCCAGAAATAAAAAAAAATGCCGCATAGATCAGAAAAAGCCTTGCTAATAGTCTAAAATAGACAAAATTAATTCTGAGTCGCTATGGGGTTATTCCCTACCTTACCTTTATTTTTCCATGTCATCTCGCCAAACACCGTCATTTAGAGTCGAAGCGCTGGAGCAGCGTATTCTTCTCTCCGCCGTCCCATTGGACGGTGCTTTGACGGATTATCAGGACGACGATTTCAGCGCAGCGACTACCTTTTTGGAGGAATACAACGGTCAAGATAGTGTTGCCGATGGCCAAACGAATGGTGCCGACTCGCTTGATTTGGACGCCGAGGAGTCACTTTTTGCGGGCGCGATCCCCCTGGGAAATAGCTTAAGTGGAGAAGTTTTAGAGGCAGATCATGCCGAATCTGCGACTTCGAACCATGCGCAAAACGAAGATGGAATCCAAGATTCCGGTTCTTCTACGGCCCTTGCAAGCTCCGATACTTCGACGCCAGATGACAAATCATCCGTCGATATCGACGGCACTTCAGGAGTGGTTACAGCCGCCCAATCAGCACCAGATTTTGAGGAGATTTCCTCCGAATCCAACAGTAGCGACCTTCAAATCGAGCCGACTTCGGTCGCCTCCGAAGTGAACGCTATGCTGGATCAACAGAAAGCAACCCTGAACCTAGGGCAAGGCCCCCCGAGCGTTGGTGATCTCACTGATAACGGGCAGAATGCCTTGGATAACAGTGATTTAGAGCAAAACACACTTTCCCCTGCAACCGAAGACAACCAGTTGCCGGTTTCTTTGTTGGCTCATATCTACCCTGACTTTGCTTCATTAAACCCCAATAACCACCCAACCTTGGCGCTCAGTCCGAGCGATCTGGGTGCGACCATCGGCATCGGTGATGGTGCCGCAGGCGACTATGTTCTGACCGATGCCGACATTGATTTTCTCTCCGCTTTTGAGCATGTGATCATCGGGGGCGAAAATGCCCACCACACTTTTAATATCGGAAATTCCGATTCATCCGAAAATGGGGTTTCGGAAATCACCTTCAACTTTTCGCTCTCTCTGATTGCGCCGAAAGACGGGGCTGAGATTTTCCAGCACGCCAACATCGTGGTCGGCGAAGGTCATAGCTTAGAAATTGTCGGTTCCAGAAATTCCACTCATTTGAGCGGAACCACGACAGTCGCCGGAAACCTTACTTATAATGATGCCGTCATTCTTGATGGTGGCGTTGTTTTAAATATAGGCGGCGATTTTAGTCTGACATCGACAGGTTCGATTCGTGGGAATGGAGATGGGGTGGCAGACTCGCTCCGGATTTCTGCTGGAGGCATTATAACTATTGGTGGCGACATCGGCGGAGCTGATTTTCACGACCTCACATTAAATACGATTGATTCGATCATCGTCGAATCAGGAGTCACCATCTCGACTCGCTCGCTCGCTATTGGCGACGACGCGATCACAGGAATCTCGATCGCCGACTCTGGTGATATTACACTGAGCGCGAATTCGGTCGAAGTGAAAAGTGGGGCGCGGCTACTTTCACATATTGAAGACGGTAGCACTTTCGACGACGGCGATATTACGATCGAGGCAAAGCTCTCGATTCTTTCTGCCCTTGTTCGATTTACTGGCGGAGGCAGCCTCGCCACGATTTTGCTGGATGGCGTCACGGTTCGTGCCGGAGATGTGAAAATCAGCGCGGTCGCGGATGATCGTAATTTGGTGGATGGTATCGGCTCGATTGTCGAAGACATGGTGGTTGATCGGCTGACCAGCTTAATTACAGATGATGCCCTTCGAATTCCACTGGTTGTCATGATCAAACAGGCGACTGCCTCGGTTTCATTAACGGGCGCGACTGAGATTAACACGCGTGGCGATGTCACGATCAATGCGAATGCGGTGGCGGATGCGTCGGCTCAATCAATCTCTCGACTCTTTAGTGCGATCTTCGGCCATGCTTCCGCCTCGGCCGATACATTAATTGGTAGCGGTGTCTCGATTCAAGCGGACGGCTCCGTCAGTATCGTGGCCGAATCTGAGACGAAGGCCGTCATGACGGCGCGCACTGCCAAGAATTTAAAAGGAGCGCCACAAAACGAAGAGGATATCGCCACTTCTTTCTCCATCGCCCACACCGAGACCAATGCAAATGTATTGGTCGCGCTAGGCGCGAGCGTTCTCTCAGGTCAAAACATTCAAGTGAACGCGCTGGGTAAAGCTTCGACAAGTGCGAAAGCAGAATCGGGTGTTTATAAAGATGGCACCATGGGCCTGACTTTAAGTATCGCGATTGCCGACGCCGATGTGAACGCGACAGTCAATGGAACCTTGGAAGCTCCGGGCCAAGATGTTTCGCAGACCTTCACTCCTGGTAGCGCCGTAGATCCCGCAGCGAACACCATCAGTATTAATGCACATGGATTCTCGCATAATGAACAAGTCGTTTACGATAATGGGGGAGGCGAAGACTTAGGCGACCTTGAAGACGGAGAAACCTATTACATTCTTTTCGAAGACCAGAACCGTGTCAGCCTGGCTCGCGGCCCCGCCTTAGACTTGGATAACACTGAGGCGACTGGTGATCATGAACTCTCGACCCTCGATCTGATTGAGTTCGATGCGACGACGACGGTCGATCCCTCCACCAACACGATTACTTTTGCGAGTGCACACGGTTTGGTTCATGGGGAAAAGGTGAGTTACTTTACGATTGGGGATGGAGCTATTGGCGGACTTTCCCACGGCGAGGATTACTATGTCGTGCGGGTCGATGATTTCAGTATTCAACTTATCGACGCTTTTGCCATCCAGTCACTGGAAGCTTCCGTAGCGACAGGGACAGCGCACCAACTCGGGTCACTTACATTTAATCCTTTTACAGATGTCGATAGTCGTCGCGACTGGATTGAGTTTAGTAGTGCCCACGGTTTGAGCACGGGTGATGCCCTCGTTTATACAAAGGGTGGCGACAACATTGAAGGTTTGTTCGACGGTGATACCTATTATGCCATCGTCATCGATAGCTTGACTATCCGTTTGACGACGGACGCGGGCGACGCGTCACTCGCGGCCACGCCGATCAATCTTGTGCCCGAGTTAGTCTTCGATCCGGCCTTAGTCGTCGATGCGGTCGAGAACACTGTCACTTTTACCACTGAGCACGGTCTCGCAACTGGGCAACAGGTCATCTACGAAAATGGCGGCGATGTGAGCATCGGCGGACTGACTTCTGGTAGCACCTATTATATAGTGGTAGTTGACGAGTTTACCGTCGGACTTGTGGCATCTGAGGAGGCGACCTTAGGTGATGAGCCAGAATTTATCAATTTAGACCTGACCGATACTGAGGGCACAGCTCATGTTCTTCGGGTCGGGCCAGCGACGGGCACCCATCTGTTGCTTCACGAAACCACCTCCGTGACTTTTGATTCGCAGACCGATGTGAGTAGCGAGTTCGATACGATCACTTTCGCGACCGCCCATGGATGGACTACGGGCGATTCAGTCATCTATAGGAGTGGCTACGAAACGAAGATACGCGGATTACTCGATCATCAGATCCACTACGTCACCGTGGTCGATGCGAACACCATTCGCTTGAGCGAAAATCGTCACGAAGCGATCCTTGCTGAAGCGGTGAACCTCAACCTCGCAGGAGTGACTGGTTCCAACCACTCATTGACCGAACTTCGATCCACCGAAGGTATCGGGGTTCTCTCGATATTAGAGTCGAAGCAACTCGCGCAGGGAGTCGCCACGACCGGTGGTGAGCCGGCTAAAACCGCTGTCCTCACAAAGCCCGAGTTTCGGAATGCTATGTTTAGCGGTATAATCAGTAAGATTAAGGCCAAGTTTGGAAGCAACGGGCAAGCGGAAGAGACGAGCGGTGCCACCTCTGATTTCAGCGCGACGGGAGCGATTGCTTTTGTTTATTCGGGCAACGATGCCACCATAGAGATCGGGGCAGCTTCCGAGCTACGGACTCAGAAGGATATCCGGATCGACGCAGAGATCACCCATATTCAGGGCATGAAGATTGAGGCCCAAATTAAGAAAAAAGAAGGCGCTAAAAAAACAGGGGCCGCTTCCATTGCTTTTGCGGTCGCCGCCAACAACAACGACGCGGCGGTCGTGCTTCGTTCGGGCGCCACGCTGGATGCGTCTCGCAATCTGACGATTGAAGCGCTGATCGACAATCCTTTCGCACCGGGTTCGATTATGAAAGTAGTCGATTCGATGATCGAGCTGGTTAAATTGTTTTCTAACTTAGAGGGTCAATCGTTTCTCGAAGTCGCCAAAGGAGCCGGTAGTGGTGTGGGCGGGATCATTTCTGGCCTGGTTGGGCTGATTAGTTTCGAGACTAATATTCTAAATACCTGGGTTCGCAGTGCCGCGAAAGCAGATGGGCTTGCCGTAGCTGGATCCTTCCAAGTGCTGGTCTTTGATAGCAATAGCACGGTGACCATCGGCGACAATGTGGCCATCAATCAGGACGCTGCCTTCCGCTCCGACGCGCAGTCGGTCAACATTCAATCCGAAACGCTCTTCACTGGGATCTTTATGACAGGCGTCTTCGACTTTGATCTAGCGGGTATCCTTAACATCAAAACGATGATCAAAAACAAGGACCCCTTCGCTGGGCCTTACAGCCCATTTGGAAATGCCGGTGGTGCGGGTGGTGTCGGCGGTTCCTTCTTTGTGCTTGTTCTTAATCAAACCACCGAAACAAAAGTAGGTTCGGGGACTAAGATTCATAGCGGCGTCAACGGTGGAACTACGATCGATGCGAATGCGGTGAATCTAATCCTTTCCTTCAGCCAAGCGGGTGGCAAGGCTGGTCAATTTGGTGTTAGCGGCACCTTCTCTTTTGTCTTACAAAATAGCACCGTCCTGACCCACGTTGCCCGAGGGGTCGAGATCACAGGCGGCTATCTCACGATCGACGCGAGCGATCTTTCGATCCATGTGAATCTAGTGGGGAGTGTTATTTCTGGGAGTCAGGTCGGCGTTGGGATGTCAATTTCTATGAATATCGTCAACCGCAACGTTGATGCGCTCCTCGGAGATCGCTCCACACTCGCTACGGGCGCGTCGATGGTCGATGTGGATGGCGATGTTAAAGTGCACGCGAATGCTGACGGTTTCGTTTTTGGATTTTCTGTGGCAGCCGCCATGATCGGCCCAGAGAAGAAGACCCCACCAGCCAAGGGTAAAGGACTCGCTGGCAAGGAGTCGGTTGATCCGAGTTTAGGGCTCGCTGACTTTGAAATGGAAGACCTCGGCGGAGGGAGTGGAATCTTGGATCAGGGGGGCGATACTTCTTCTGACGATACCGAGAAGCAGGGTAAGGCTGGCATCGGCATTTCGGGCGATGTTTCGATTAATTCGGTGACCGACTTTGTGCGAGCCGAGATCGTGGACCCTGGTACAATCAGCGGCAACAATGTTTCCGTGACTGCATCGAATGGCACTTATTTAATCGCGGCCTCTGGTTCGGCTGCGATGGTGAAGACAGATAAGACCTCGGTAGGTATTGCGGGCTCGTTTAGTTTCAATCTTGTTTTAGGTGAAACCATCGCGACTATTTCTGGCACTACCTTGGATGTGGGCAACGACCTCACGGTGAAGGCGACTCGTTCGGGTTGGATACTGGCGCTCTCTGCCGGTGGTGCGGGTGCCATGGGCAAAGATGGGATCGCCGTGGCTGGCTCGGTTGCGAGCAATACGATTACAAACGACACCTTCGCGCGCTTGATTGAGGTCGACGCCACTGTCGGGGGTGATGTCACCGTCGAGGCAAAAGATCTCAGTGTGATGGCTGCTCTTGGTGGCGCCGCTGCCTTCGGAGGTAAAGCTGGGTTTGGCGCAGCCGTCGCCGTGAATGTCATTACAAATGAAACCGTCGCCTCGATTTCGGGTGACGACAATCTCGTCGATAGCATCTTGACTGCGGGTGGGGCACTCACAGTGGATGCTGCCAACACTTCTGTATTGGTGACACTAACGAATTCGATTGGAGCAGGTAAAACCACCGGCGCGGCCGGCACCCTCTCGTTTGCAGTGATAGCGAATCGCACTGATGCCTATCTCAATGGAGTGCGCATGCAAAGCGGATCGCCTGCGATGGCTGGAGATATTAAAGTAGCCGCGACCGATGCTTCTGTAATTGGAGCTGAAGCAGGTGCAGTCGGTGTGGGTGGCATCACAGTCGGCTTGGGTGCGGCGCTTGCAGCCAACGTCAATACAAGTCAGACCACCACTCGAATCCGCAATGCGCATCTTCGCACCGCAGGGGCTTTGAATTTATTCGCAGAGTCGAGTGGTTCGATTCACGCCGTCACCCTAGGGGTCGCCGGATCTAAAAAGACAGCTTTGGCCGGATCATTGTCGGTCAATGTGTTGAATACCGTGTCCGAGGTCACAGTGGATGATTCCAGTTTCTTAATTGGAGCTGCCGTAGCGATCAATGCAGATAGCGGGACCGTCATCAACTCGGTTGCAGGAGGATTCTCAGGAGCCGGTAAGACTGCGATTGGCGCAGCATTGAGTGTCAATGATCTTGAAAACACGACCCGGGTGTGGCTCAAAAATGCGAGCATCGCGACCAGCGTGGGTGATCTTACAGTCGAGGCGCTCAGCCGGGGCATGATCAATAATGCCGCCATCGGCGGTTCAGGCGCAGGCGCCTTTGCTCTGGGTGGATCGGTCGCGAGTAACGTCATTCGCAACACCACCGAAGTGGTGATTTCGCAAGGGTCGCTCCTCGAAGCACCGGGCGCTATGCTGATTCGAGCTCGCGATATCGAACCAGGTCTCCTCGCGATCTTCAATATTCCTAGTCTCGACCTGGAAACCCTTAATATCGGCGACGTAGTCCTCGGTAATATCAATGCATTCTCGGGCGGCATCGCTGGAGCGGGTAAAACTGCGATTGGCGCGTCCGTGGCCAATAACAATATCATCAACACGGTTCGCGCTCAGGTCGATGCTTCTGACGTGACCTCTAGTAGCGGCACTGTGACCGTCTCCAGTATTACTGGCTCCGGCATCCGGGCGCTGACCATCGGCGGAGCAGGCGCGGGGGCGAAGGCGATTGGCGGTTCCGTTTCTAATAATGTTATTGCCGGCACAATTGAGGCCTCCATCACCGGAGGTTCAGTCGTCGATACATTTGGTAATATCGAGCTGACAGCCGCCGACCGCAGCACCATCTTTGGTCTCGCTGGTGGTCTCGCTGGTGCAGGTGCTAGCGCCGTCGGTGCAGCACTCTCCACGAATGTGATCGCCAATTCAGTCGAAGCATTGATCGCAGCGTC
>Ga0307966_1001384_pt1 | contig 19119 bp, 20 predicted proteins | sample OrgLakmetagen646_FD_203141 | JGI IMG/M metagenome (GOLD analysis project Ga0307966, IMG submission 203141) | Saline water microbial communities from Organic Lake, Antarctica - #646 | ecosystem: Environmental > Aquatic > Non-marine Saline and Alkaline > Saline | place: Antarctica: Organic Lake... | reverse complement strand
CGCTTCGATAGTCACGTATGTCAAACGGCAGTATCAGAACTGCAATAAACAGAAGCCTCTGAACTGTTTCAATCAATACAGCCACCGCTCTCAGTGATTCCATTTCGGAGTTGATTACCGGCAGGCCTACCGTCACACCCGCCCAAACTAACGCAATCACCAAGATCTTAACGCCATAGATATTCCTGAGATTCTTTCTGCCCTCTGATATCGGAATGGCATATGCAATGGTAAGAACTCCCAATCCGGCGGCGGTTATAATTACATCACCCGGCAGGTAAAACAACAGGACTCCAGTAGCAAGTAAGCTGAGAAGCGTGATGCTACCGATCCATTTCAAAAGTGGAGAGAGCCGTATAGAGTCAGATGCGGCTACCGAAAGATACTTTGTTACGTTATAGGAGAGTACAGTTGAACTGAATATAAACCCATACAGGAGATAGTCATGCATCAGGTGCAGCTCCCAAACGGTCACACAGGCAAGTGCCGTTACGGCCAGAGCTACGTGCAGGCTTGATTTTATGTAGATGTCCGCTAATTTCATGAATCAATACGCACAATTTGTATTTGAAATAGTCACACAGAGTCTTCCAAAATAAGGGTAGATTTTGCCTGATCAAATAACCCGCTAATCAGCAACTGCAGATTTGTTTGGAATTTACTCTAAAACAATCGTTATTTTTTATATGTACTATATAGCTGTCTAACCGCACATCAAAATAGCTTAAACATGACACACGCAATCAAGATTTTTTCAGCCACAGTCTTTCTTATCTTTGCATTACTGGGAACTGCCTCAGCCCAGCAAAATCTTTCCGAAACGTTTAAAAAGCACTTTAATGAGACTGTCCAGAACGTAAAAGCTTCGGATAATCCTGATGAACAAAGAGATCTGCTTAACACCTCATTCGATAAAATGTTAGGTGCTGTTGATCGTATTGATGAATCAGCAAATCTTACAGAAGAAGAGCGAGAGCAGCTTGTCTTGTTCAGAGATCAAATTGACGAGAAAAAGAGCGAATTAAACGGGCTCGACGGATTTGATGAAATTCAGGATGATGAATTGATCGACTTTTCCGATTATTCTCAGCAGGAAATTGAACAGGCGAACCGAACACTCACGATCAGTTTAACGTCGGCACTTTTAATCGTCCTTATTTTGCTTCTGCTATAGATTATCGCCGATTGGACTCAGATAACCTGTGGCAGTCCGGCCTATGCCCGACTTTGAATGAACCATCTATTAAAGACAACCTTATTTTGTACCCTTGCACTTTTACTCGGAGGGTGCAGCAGCCGTTCACTGCTGCATAATTCAGTAGCCGGGCAACATTCCGGCACGGATTACAGGCTCATTTTTTATATACACGGCGACGGGGACTATCTCTACCACTCGCCGGACGGGCAGCCCATTCAGGCAGATGAACATGCCCTAAACAAAGCATTTGAAGCTGCCCGGGATGCATCAACAGGTGATGTTACTATCTTCCACCGGCGTGAGAAGCGCTCTTTTCTTGGTCTTTTTCCCCGAAATACAAGCCGGATGTATCAGTTTACCGGCGGAGAAAAAGTCAGAGAGATTTCATACCGCGGTAATGACAGTGCTTCAGGTTTTATGGATGAAGAATCCAGGCTGTTCAATGACGTCACGGATAGCATCCCGGGTGAGAAATCACCCGTAATATTTCTCTATTTCGGACATGAAATACCGCAGCAACCCGAAACAAGGTACCACCGATCGTACAGCGACCGGGAATTCAGTACGGAAATTTTTACTGAAGAGATCCGCACATTTTTGCCGCCCGGAAAGAGTCGATTCAACCTTATTGCACTATCTACGTGCAGCAACGGTACGCCGGAAATGGCGTCAAAACTGAAACCCATTGCCCACACGCTGCTTGCCTCGCCTCAAAACCTGCACCTTTCTCATCTTGATGTGGGGGCTCTGAGACTTTTGGAAGATAGTACGGGCTCAGATTCTGCCTCGGTTTCGATAGCAGATTCAATAGCGCAAGACTCTTTTCGCCGGCTGTCAGAAGAGGTTCGTACAGCGGTTACTCTTTCTGTTTATCAGCTGGATAAACTGTCGACTGATCTGGAGACCTTGTTGGACAGCACAGAGAATTACAGAAGTGAAAACCGTCTGAACCACGGCCGTGATAATATCGATTGTGCCGATCAGCTGAACCTATCCGGCCTTGCTATTCACAGGGGAGTCAAATCATTCTACCAGCCTGCACAATTTGGAGCTCATCAATCCAAAAACACTCACTCAGGCTGGGGTTGTAAACCTACGCTCTCAAAATAATTGGCAACAATTAGTTATGCGTATTGTAAACCGTCATGGTTTCGCCATCAAAAAGAACGGTTTGCCACTCGTTTTCGACGTCCAGATCCATTCCGGGAGAATTTGGCGGCATGCCGGGGGCAGATAACCCAATCGCGTCAGGCCGTTCGGCAAGCAGGCGTCGAATATCTTCAATCGGAACGTGACCTTCAATCACATAGCCATCAACAAGTGCTGTATGGCAAGAACTCAGCTCTCCCGGTACGCCCTGCTCATCTTTGATTTCGTAAAGATTGCTGACTGTTTCGATCGTAACGTCCCAGCCTTCATCTTCGAGGTATGCGGCCCATTTGGAGCAGCATTCACACCCTTCATTTCTATACATCGTCAGGCTCATATCCCCTTCAAAGCGTTCACCCGAATCATCAGCAACGATCGGCTCATAGAAGGTGGGGGTTTCTGCTTCTGCCGTGACTTGGGGAGTTTCAGATGACTGGAACATATAAAACCAAAAAGCTACGCTTGCGGCTAAAAGAACCCCGGCAAGTATATAAAATTTATTGTTACTCATAATAGAATACGTTGATCAATTTTTATTTAAACGGCAAATATACTGATTATTTATGAAGCCTCTGTGATGTATGATGTAACACGGTGCTTACGGCGATATTGTGCAGATTCGTTAAATCACGCAGGGAAATCCAGCCCCGCTTCGGGGCGGCATGTCCGTAGCCCCACAGGATTTCGCAGTGATTCTGTGGGGAAGATGAGAGGCGTAAACCGGGAGAGCGCCGGAGGTGTGGTATATTTATTCAGATAGTTGCTCTTGGTTAGATTCTTGAATTCAACAACATAGCTTATGGGTAAAGATTATATGGTCGTCCTGCTGGACACCAATATTTCGCACCTCCGGCGCTCCCATATTTCATACTCGCCCATAACCCATGGCCACCGCTTCGCGCCGACCATGGGCTACGAACATGTCGCACCGCTGGTGCTTTTTGACTTCTGACAATTATTAATTCCATTACTAATGCTTTTAGCACTGACCATGGGTACTGGCCTGCACACTTTTGGAGTTTACTAATTGCGACTTTCACAGGATCTATGACAAATGATCAATTCATTGCCAATTTTTCTGCTGAAGCACCTTTATTCTATAGCATGAGATCGAATGAGTGCCCGGGGTTTTTACAGAGCTCGAAGCCAGCCCCGCTTCGGGGCGGCATGTCCGTAGCCCCACAGGATCACAAAGTGATTCTGTGGGGTGAAAAGTGGCTGAGGTAAAGAAGAGCGCCGTAGGTGCGGTATTAACCAAATTCAAATTCATTCGTAAAATTCGAACAGATAGTCAGGTTTATATTCCACGTCAAAATTCTTCAGGAATTGAATGTATTCCTCTTTGAATGATCTGTGCTTGTGATGTTCGTGCTGATTTTCAATGTATTTGATCACATCAGAGACTTGAGATTGTCCGTATGTAAACGCACCGAACCCCGTTTGCCATTGAAATTTCTGATCGATAAACATTTTCCGGTTTACAAAAGCCGATGAATTGGATTTAATATCTCTCGCAAGGTCTGAGATTGAAACCGTTGGTTTAAAACCTATCAATAGATGAATGTGATCGGGCATCCCACCAATTGAGTATAACTTCTGGGATTTCCCGTCCACAATGCCAGTGATGTATTTGTAGAATTCGGTTTTCCAGTCACTCTGAATAAAATTAGAGCGACTTTTCACGGCGAAGATAAGTTGTGTATATAGTTTAGAATACGTGTTTGGCATGCTTTTTCTCTTGATTCATGAATGTATCTTTATTGATCTCTCTGGAATAATTAAATAAATATATGGCAAAAATGGTATTGAGCTTAACTATCAAATTGGTAATGCCGCACCTACGGTGCTCTCATTTTTGGCTTGCACTCATGAACCCACGGCCATCACTACGCGCTGACCGTGGGCTACGGACATGTCGCACCACTGGTGCTGTCAGTATCTGAGCAAAAATGAATGGCGTTCATTAATTCAGGAGGAAAACCAGCCCCGTTATGGGGCGGCATATCCGTAGCCCCATAGGATCGCACAGTGATTCTGTGGGGTAGAAAGGTGACCGAAGTCAAGAAGAGCGCTGAAGGTGCTGCTTCATTTGATTGACAACAGCTCATGATGAAGCTCTCGGGTTCAATAACATCAAGTAAAAAGGTGAATTCAGCATGTAAGTTATACCGAGGCTCAGATATATCGCACCTCCGGTGCTGTCAGTACCTGAGCAAAATGAATGCATTTCTTAGTTCAGGGGGAAATCCAGCACCGTTATGGGGCGGCATATCCGTAGCCCCATAGGATCACGCAGTGATTCTGTGGGGTGAAAAGTGACCGAAGTGAAGAGGAGCGCCATAGGTGCGGCATCATTTGATTGACAACAGCTCATGATTAAGTTCTCGGGTTCAATAACATCAGGTGAGAGAGTTAATTCAGTATGGAAGTCATACTGAGGCTCAGATATATCGCACCTCCGGCGCTCGCTGTGTCATGCTCATTTTAAACCGACGGCCATCACTACGCGCTGACCGTGGGCTATGGACATGTCGCACCACTGGTGCTTTTTGTCTTATGCTACATATTAATTTTTGGGCCATGGCTTGTAGAATTCGATATGGGTTACCGACTGCTCTACCAAACTTTTAGTGTTTATTTTTTGTGACTTGCACAGAACCTATGACTATTGATTTATTGGCTGCCAATTTTTCTGCTAAATCACCTTTATTCTAAAGTATTAGATCGAATGAGTGCCTGTGTAAATGCAGAGGTAGAACTCAGCCCCGTTATGGGGCGGCATATCCGTAGCCCCACAGGATCACACCGCGATTCTGTTGGATGGAAAGTGACCGAAGTAAAGAGAAGCGCCGTAGGTGCGGTATCATTTTTACAAGTTGTGGCTCTAGGTTAAGTTCACGGATTCAATAAAACGACGTTGGGGAGAGAGTATTTCGAAATCATACAAAGGCTCTGATATATCGCACCTACGGCGCCTCCATTTTTAATACTCGCCCTTAACCCATGGCCACCGCTTTGCAGTGACCATGGGCTACGGATATGACGCACCTCCGGTGCTGTCTGTACCCGAGCAAAATGAATGGCGTTCATTAATTCAAGGGGAAAACCAGCCCCGTTATGGGGCGGCATGTCCGCAGCCTCACAGCATCACACAGGGCTACAGATATATCAAACCTCTTGTGCTGTCACTGCCTGAGAAAATGAATGCGTTTTTAATTCAGGGTGAAATCCAGCCCCGCTATGGGGCGGCATATCCATAGCCCCATAGGATCACAAAGTGATTCTGTGGGGGGAAAAGTAGCCGAAGTGAAGAGGAGCGCCGTAGGTGTGGCATCATTTGATGACGAGAAGTCAGCGGATGAAACTATTTCCGTATTCCGATATTTAACAAGCATTCCCGTAACAATAGTAGAGTATCAAAAATAATCAAGGGAAGATTGAATGAACAACCTTCCCTCTCTTTACTTTCACGCTATTTGAAGCGGATTACGTAAACGTCAGTACCGTTCTAAAACGAGCTTTATTATTAATCATATGATCGTATGCCTCGTTGACTTTCTCAAGCGGATAGGTCTCGATCATAGGTGTTGTTCCCGTCATAGCGCTGAAGTTGAGCGTATCCTCGGAGTCTTTTGCCGTACCGCTTGGCCAGCCCGATACTTTCTTTCGTCCCATGATGAGCGTAAATGGGGACACTTCAAAAGTCTCGCCGGTAGCCGCAAGAACCAGAAGATTTCCTTCGAGTCCAAGCCCGCCCGCTATTTCTCCAATTATATCAGTATTTGGCGCTGTTGCGACAATCACTTTGGCACCGCCCAGTTTTTGTAATTCTTCTACCGCGTTCTGTTTCTTTGCATTAATGAAGTGATGAGCTCCCAGCTCTTTCGCCAGCTTCTCCTTGTCGTCACTGGTTGAAATGGCAACCGTTCGGAATCCCATTTTTTCCGCATATTGCACGGCCAGGTGACCCAATCCGCCGATTCCCTGAACTGCGACAAGATCGCCGGGCTTAGCGTCTGTATTTCGCAGCGAGTTAAACGTGGTAATACCGGCACATAGCAGCGGAGCAGCCTCTTCTGATGAGAGTTCATCCGGCACATTTGCGATCGCTTCCTGTGGTGCGGTCATATATTCTGCATACCCGCCATCATAGCTGATACCCGCAATCTTGGCGTTTTCACAGTTAATGAAATCTCCGCGACGGCACCCCTCACATCTAAAGCAGTGGCCACCGTGCCAGCCCACACCTACCCGCATGCCTTCTTTCCACTGAGATGCATCCTTACCGGCTTTTTCTACAATACCAACCACTTCATGGCCGGGCACCCGCGGATACTCAATACCCGGGAACAATCCGTCTTTCACCATAGCATCGCTATGGCAAATCCCACACGCTTCTACTTTGATTAAGACTTCGTCTGATGCCGGTTCCGGTTTGGGTATATCTACCAGTTCAAAGTCATTACCCGCTTTTTTAATTTGAGCTGCTTTCATGGATCTCCTTGTAATTTTTTCTTAGTTCAGTTACACAAGAAAACTAATCACCCCGCAGTATGATTCCGTTTTACTTCACCAGTATCTATTCCAGTTGTCTTTCTGACGGCAAAATCGAACAGGGCCGATCAGCTGGAGGAATTGGATGAGGGCACAGACGATTACATCACCAAACTGTTCGACCCTGCACTCCTAAGGGCGAGGGTCCACAACCTGATAGAATCTCGCCTGAGGCTGCGGCATCTGCTGCAGGCCATTCATCAGGATAATGGAGAGGAAACCACCTCTTTCCTTTCAAATGAAGCTTCTGATCCATTTGTAAGGGAGCTTGCCGATGTTCTGGAGCATCACTTTTCCGACCCTGATTTCCAGGTTGCCACGCTGGCAGAATTGCTTCATTTATCCAGAAGCTATATGGTCCGAAAAATTAAAAAGGCAACCGGGATGACGCCCGGTGAAGCCATCAAAACCTTTCGGATGGAAAAAGCGGCTAAGCTATTAAAAGAGAACAGCGGCAACATATCAGAGGTTGCGTATGCGGTCGGGTTTAACAGTCTTTCCTATTTCAGCTTCACATTCAAGGAGCACTTCGGCAAAACACCCGCGGAGTTTTTGGAGGAGAAGTTGGGGATTTGAATGTGTGGTGAGTCTTGAGAATTGTGAGTGAAAAGTGAAACGTGAAAGGGATAGCTTAAGCTACATTTTAAACCTGCAAGATATGTCAGGTATTTTTTCTTTCACACAAAATAGATTTAAAGCTCAAAATCCATCTTTTCACATTTGACGTTTCACTCTTTGTCAATCCCTGAATTAGCTTGACCGTTAGTATTGATTATTAGTTAAGATGTAGAGTACAGTAGGGATATTCTCGCGACCTGTCAATGGCGTTGGATTGGAGGCTAGCCTCCGAAAAATCTGGCGTATTTTCACTGCGGATTACTTCCACTCGTCGCTTCTCTTCATGAAGCTTCCTCCAGGCCGTTTCATAGTCTGCCGGAGAGCATTTTCCCAGGCTCCCGTGATGGCGTTTGGTATTGTAATCAGTGACGGCCTTCTTGCTGTAATACCGCAGCTGACGGTAGCTGCTCAGCGACCAGGGAATCAAGTATTCATTCTTAATCACCCCGTTGATCCGTTCGGCAAAGGCATTGTCCTGGGCCCGTCCTCCCATGCTGATAAGCATATCATGGCCGCGAAGCATCTTCAGGTACCGGCCGTCGGTGTATTGACTGCCGCGATCCGAATGATGGACACAACCCCTGAGTTCACCGGAAGAACATGCAGCGAACGCCATCTTTAAGGCTCTAATGTTCGCCTCGGCCCGAAGGCTGTCACTGACGGCATACCCCACTATCCGGCGCGAATACACATCAATAATGAACGTCAGATAGTAAAAGCGTTTGCCCACTTTGATGTAGGTGATATCGCTCTGCCAGACCTGGTTAGGGCCGGTAACCAGACGTCCTTCAATCAGGTTGTTAAAGACCTTATGAGCAGCAATGGTGGTACGGATCGGGTTGGTTGTCCGCCGAATGCCGTAGCCCAGTTGCCCGAATATCCGGCAGAATTTATCTCGTCCCAGCCCCTGAGGATTGAGTTGATCATAGAGCTTTTCCAGCCCTTCCCCCGGATGCTCCTTTCGACGCTTGTTGACGCGGCCGATCACCCGCTCAATCATTTTCAGTTCGGTCTCCTCGCGGCGAAAATGATCCCAAACCCCTTGCTTGGTGATCCCGATTACCTTGTATAAGCTGTTTAGACTATAGCCGGTCATTTGTCTGTTGGCCCGGAACCACTCGATTGCTTCGAAGAAGAACTTTTTTTTACATCCAGGTCATATTCATCCTCAGCCAGGTCAATCATTTTCTCCAAAAAATCTACTTTGATCTGTTTCTGGCCAAGTGCACGTTCCAACCGGGCAATTTTATCGTGAAGATCCTTGACTTTTTGATCGGTGCTTTCACTCATTTCAACAACATTTACTTGTGGGAAATCCCCGGGTGAATATTTATAGATCCAATTGTATATGGTTTGCGAACTGCAATGATACAAATCAGCCAGCTCTTGTGCAGTGAACTTCCCTGAGCGAAAGTCGGTGACAGCCTTGCGGCGGATCTGTTCACTAAATTCTCGACATTTATTGAGTTTTCGATGGTTCATAACTTGCGTATTTTGTGGTCAAGCTATGTTAGGGACAGATTTCACCCAGTCTCATATCTCACATCTCAAGACTCATGACTAAGCTTCTCCCGATCCTTCTTTGGAAGCTTTGCCACCACAAGATCATATGAGTCACGAATCCACTCCCGAATACGTTCGTCTGAAATATCGTCCTGCATGCTTACCGTATTCCAGTGCTTTTTATTCATGTGATAGCCCGGCATAACCATTCCCGGATATTGCTCCCGTAGCTCAATCGCCTTATCCGGATCACACTTCAGATTGATGCTCTCAAACTCGTCAATATCACAAATCGTAAATATTTTGCCCACCACTTTAAAACAGAGTGTATTCTCATCAAACGGCAGATCTTCTGTTGTGCCGGGAAAAGAGAGGCAGTAGTCGCGATAGGTTAGGATGTCCATGGATTGAGTCGTGAGTCGTGAGTCGTGAGTCGTGAGTCGTGAGTCGTGAGTCGTGAGTCGTGAGTCGTGAGTCGTGAGTCGTGAGTCGTGAGTCGTGAGTCGTGAGTCGTGTAAGCTGATATTTAGAAAGTGAAAAAGCAATAGTGAAAAGTGAGAGACTTTGATTTACGTCGAGGCTGTTGATGCATTGGTAAAAGTTTTAAAGACTAATTCAGAGTCTTACTGCATTTGATTGGTCAATACTTTTTTAGCATTCTGCTTTTTTATTATTCACTATTCCCTCACCTCTCAGGACTCAAGACTCAAATCTCAAGACTCAAGACTAAAACCGATACGTATAACTCACCTTAATCGATCCCTGAGTCTCCAGCGGGGTGAACCGATTCTCAACCTGTAACCAGTTCCATGTGTGTACCAGGTAAAGATCAGCGCCCGGCCGGATGATCCATCGAAAGCGGTTGTAGAGCCCCAGCAGTTCACTCACATTGTCGTACTGTAAAATGGTTGTAAACGACGTCCAAGGCGTCAGATCCACATTCCCGTTGAACCGAAAAAGGTCGGTGGTAAAATCACCTTCAGGCAGGCGTGCATCGCTGCGTGACCAGTCGCCGGAAATATTGATTCCCGGAAAAGGCCTCACAGCTACAGACCCGGTATAAACATGTCTGTGACCCGACCAAAATCCATCGTACGAATACTCCGCCTCCGCCGACAGCCTCCGAAAACTGGCCGTCTCAATTTCTGTAGAGATCGACCAATTGTAGTAGTCTCCAGGCATGATGGTAATAGACCCGTCTCTCAAAATATCGAAAGGAGCATTGAGCCGTTCAAAATCACGCGAGATATTGACCGAAATCTCTTCCCCACTTTCAAAAAAGAGATCCACCGGCGTGAGGGTCAGCTCAACTGTTTCGGGTTCAAAATCCAGATTCATCAGATGCTCGTACCGCACCTCGATATTGTAATTTCTCACAAGACTTCCTGACGGGAATGTGAAGGTATAATCGGCAGATGGCTGCAGGCGCCGGAATGCCACACGCGGGGCAATTCCTACAGCGGGATTAAATGCATCACCGAACTCCCGGTACGATACGTGCCCCGAAAACGGGAAGTTTGGATACGAAAGGCGAAATCCCCGGCTGGTTCTGTCCCAAAATCCGCTCTGTTCGTCAATTCTGTTTGCATCATGCCAAACAAAAAATGCCTGGAACTGAAGGTTTTTATCGCCCAGGAACTGAGACGTGCCCAGCTCCAGGTCTATGCCCAGAGTCTCGCGTACCGGTATAGCATCTTCATCGAGCGTACCTCTCCGGGTGTATACCACACCAATTGTACTTTCTGCCCAAATATTTTGCTTAATCCGTGCCACTGTAAAATCCTCAATGGGGCTGTTACCGCCACCTGCCCTGATCTGATAAAATCCGATGTTGGTATTCCCTGCCCGGCCAATAACCCGCGCCCCGGCATCTATCGGAACAGGTTCGCCCTGAACCAGCCCGATTCGCCTGCTGAAGAATGGCGTGACCCCGCTTGACGGAGCAAAACTAAATACGCTGGACCCCTCCAGAAAAAAGTCCCGCTGTTCTGGAAAAACAAGAGGAAACCTGGAGAGGTTCACCCGCCTCTGATCTACTTCAGCCTCCGCAAAGTCAGTATTTACAGTCACCGATGCCCTCAGCCCCGGTGTGATACTGTATGAGAGATCAAAACCGGCTTCGTACTCAATATCATCCTCGCTGCTACCATTATCCACCCAGGTGCGGTTAGGCGTTACAGACGTGTATGGCGTTGCTTGTAGCCCAATGCCCTGATCCATCCCCTCCAGCCCGGTGAGAGCACCCGCGTTTTGCGGACGAAACAGACCCTGATTTCGCTGCCAGCCCGACCAGAGAATCTCTTCATTTTTTCGGCGTACAGTTCGCTGGAAATTGATACCCCACACAGTGTTATTGGGGTCAAAATCGAGTGTACGGAAGGGAATACGGATTTCCCCAAACCACCCCTCCTCATTGCGGTCAACCTTTACATTCCAGATACCATCCCACGATTTGTTCAGGTTGGTGCCCTGGCCCACCGTCAGAAGCCCGTCGCCCATCAGTCCGGCCGGATTGATTTCAAAAAAATAGGCATTGCGACCGTCGTTGAACGTATCCAGAATCCACATAAACCGGTCGTCAGTGCCCAGCCCCTGATTTCGTCGTTTCTGATAGGCAAGTATACCCTCCGGATTCTTGTCGTACAGCTTGATGCCGATATAGAGATGACTTGAACTATAGGCGATATAGATTTCTGATTTTTCTGTGGGCGCTTCTCCCTCGTCCGGATCTTGCTGGGTGAAGTTATCAGCCGGCGTGATCTTGCTCCAGAATGGTTCGTCCAGAACGCCATCAAGCCTGATCTCCTCAGATTCACTCAGCCGGTAGGCGTTGATAAGATAGGTGGAATCTGACGAATCCGTTCCGCCCCCTACTGATGACTGAGAACTCACTTCAGCGGGAATACTCAGAATAAAGAGTAGTAGTAAAAGTTTGTAAGTGTAAAATATACGATCCATTGTCCAGGTACAGGTCGGGGCATCTGAGTATTGGCGTATGCCATTGGTTCCGATGAATATATCACATCCGCCAATCTGTTTTAGTCAGAAAATGTAAATCCTCTGTAGCTGTCAGCTAACGAATAGTGCCTCTTGGGTTTGCCTGACGGTAGTCACCGATAAAGTTCTCAATCATACCGGCGGCCGCTTCCCCGATCACCGAAATCTGATCATAAGATACCAGGCCAACCATACCATCTTCCCATGTACTGGCTGTAGTTTGCAGATCACGATTCAGAGTAAGTTTTACAGGCTGATAAAGACGGAGTTTGATTGAGAATGGAATCAGGCCGTTCTCCATCTCCATGGCGTTGATATGCATGTGAAGAAAAGGAATGTCGGCTGACGACCGTACCTCCTCGTCATCCACAAACCGGATATCTGCCTCAATAAGCTGACGTACCGCCTCGTCGCGGATCACAGCAGGCGTCAGATTCTGGTCGTCCGCGATGGTCCGGCTACCCTCAATATTCGCGGTGAATCCAAACTCCTGAAGCCCCTCCAGAGAGATACGCTCCCTCTCAATTTCATTTTGGGCCTGAAGCATGCCGGGCGTGGCAAGCAGAAAGAGAAGCAGCAGAAGGGAAACAAAATATCGGGACTTCATAACCGGAAGGATTTAAAGTTAGACAGATCTGACCTACCCCTATCAAAACAGAGGTTAGTTATTCAACTAACTAAAAAAATTGATAAAAAGCATTACTCAGCAGATTCTCCTTTTGATTGAACAACCGCAATCATAAGGCACATCCATCCGCCGATAAATGCAGCACCCCCGATGGGCGTGATGGCACCAAGCCACCCGGTGTCAGTAAGGGTCAAAAGATAGAGGCTTCCGGAGAATATGACGATACCTGAAACAATGAGACGGCCGCTCCAGCGAAGCCACATTGAGTCCTGAAGATGCTGCGCCAGCGCCCCGATCAGCAGCAGGCCGAGCGCATGGTAGAAATGATACTGCACCCCAGTTTGGTAAACATCAAACCGAGCCGGCGTGAGAAGGTCTTCGACTAAATGAGCTCCAAACGCGCCGAATCCGACCCCGAGGGCCAGCAACAATGCACCTGTTATTATGATCCCTTTTTCTTTCATAAATCGTTACTTGCGGTCTTTAGAACTAAAATTCTGCGTCTCTGCCGTTTGAGGCCCATTAATCCTTTATTAAATTACAAACGCCTTAATCAACATGTTTGGCATTACTGGCATGATCGGCCTTTAATTTTGCCTGAAACTCACATTCCAGACATAAAAAGAGCGCCGGCTATCCTTTGAATCCGGCTGCTTTATGGCTTCCGTCGCAAAATGGCTTTGTGCCGGACTCACCGCATCTGCACAGGGCTATACCTTTATCGCTGGTGGTGGCGTCCATCGATTCGGACTCTATCGTGTAGGTTCCTTTAAGAATAGCCGGTCCGTTTTCCATCAGTTTGATGATCAGCTTTTCGCTGTGATCTCCGGAAGGTTTTGGCAGCTTCGACTTATCGGCTTCCGTATCAGCTTCAAACTCAATCTTCTTATGTGAGTTATCACATGCAGGTTTATTTCCGGACGCACCGCATCGGCAAAACGCAAAACGGGTATCGTTCAAGACCACATTGCCTTCATGATCCTGAACTTCAATATCACCAAACATATAAACGGGTCCGTCTTCCTGGAGAGCAATTCGGTTGTGTGATGGAGCCGATTCTGTACGGTCATTTTTCTTCATCTCATACTGAAGCGCGCCGGATGGGCAGGTCTCAATCACATCTGCTACAGCCTCAGCCGATGCCTCACCAGGCTCGATCCACGGCTTTCGATCTGGGTTGAATACGTCGGGCAATCCATCTGCGCATTTCGCCGCATGGATGCATCGCTTGATGTCGTATGATACTTTGATCTCGTCGTTGTCGTAGGTCAGGATTTTTTCTTTCATAAGAGATGGAGATATGGTTTGATTTATGGCCTTTGGTAAGTACGCATTTTCTACCTAATTATAAAAGAGTTAATACAATTGGGGCTGGGTCGCAAGGGTGAGCGTCTTTAAAATTACCCCTGAGTTATCTCAATTTTGCAGAATTGCTAAACACAGTTGTTCCCTTTTCAGAGGCACAAGATCCGGACACCATTAGAAATGATATCCGGAATGCATTTAGTGTACCAGTCGCCACATTAGAGTTTTATCCATAATCACCAATTCGGATATTATCCCCATCAATGGTATCGGACCTGAAATCTCCTTTTAGAAAGCGACTTCGATCTGGAATCTGTAGGTGATGTCATTGCTGGCCATATCATAATCAGAATAGCTGAGATCCGTCTGAACTTTCAGATTGTGTCCGACTATATACTTCGACAGGCCAAGCGTGTATTCATTAACGTTGGATAAAGACGAGACATCGTCTGGATTAATTGTGGTGAACCTGACCGCCGTTTCTACATTATTCATGAACAGGTAACCTGCCTGAGCAACAAAACCGGAACCTGTTCCAAACCCTGTCAAATCATCATTTCCCGACTTGGAAGCAAATTCAGAAAGGAGTGAGAACCCATTACTCTTGAATATTGCATCTAAGAATACAGTCGTCAGATCGTTTTGGATCAGATTACCACCATTATCAGATACAAAACCGCCCTGTTGGCCCCTGCTTCGGGTCGCGCCATCGTTGTAGTCGAAGGAGGCGGCTACGGATAATTTTGGAGACACCTCTCGTTCCAGATCTCCACCAAAGTAATCGCCTTTATTAGTAAAATTGCCAAAGGGCAGATATTCTACCCGGCCCGAATAATCATATCCGCCCTCATTCCCTGACGTGATATTCCGTCCTTCACCCATAGCCAGTGCAACCCGGGTCTTAACAACTCCATCCCCGATTGTCGATGTGTTCAATAAATGAATTCCCACATCACGACCTAAGTTGAATTGTGAATTTACCAGGCTTCGGTCAACAAACTGTAATTTTTGAGATGAGAACAGCTGCTCCCTGTTTCCCGGAAGTTTTTCCTGACCAAACCAGACCTCCCAGTTTTCTGCAAATTCATATTTAATGGCGGCATCAAGTACGATATTTGCTGTTGCGCTGTTTTGTGGTATACCCGCTGAACTTGAGTTTCTTGTACCACGATTTGCCAGGGCCAGTTGGAATTTATATTTGAGATTCGGAGAATACACAAATCCTTCAAACTTTAAGCGTGCTCTTCTGGTGAGCAACTGGTCCGAATAGTCATCGCTGTCCAGGTCGAATGTCCCAGAGTATAGCGTTTGAAACCTGGCGCCCAGCTTCACCTGGTACGAACTGTCTTCCGGTGTGAATACGATGCCTTTTCCAAATGTGTCAACCTTTGCGCTTTGTGCGGATAAATTTGCCGCACCGATCCCAAATACTGCTACAAAGAGTAGTAGATAAGTCTTCATTATGTGTTTGCTGATTTTTTATTAACAATATCCTGTGTATACCAGGACAAACTCCCCTAAACGTATCAACGTTCTATTTTACAGACTGATCTTTTTTATGCTTCAAAACCTTAGCTTCAATAAAAAACACAATCTCTTCTGCTGTGTTTTTTGATAAATCTCCCACTCTTTCCAATTTACTGATGATTGAAAAAAGGTAGAGCAACACCTGTAAATCGACATCTTTGTCTTCACTGATTTTCTTTATGCGAGCTGAGGATTCTTTATGAATTTTATTCAGGGTTTTATCCATAGAAAACACTTTACGTGCCTGTATAGTATCTTCATTAATGAACGCATTTGAGACGTGGTGCAACATCTCAATTGAGTTATCAAACATGACATCCACTTCCATTTTTTTAATGAGATCGGAATCTATACTCTCGCCGAATTCCATTAAATATTTGGCAATACTGTTGGCGTGGTCGCCCAGCCTTTCAAGGTCAGAGTTTATTTTGATGGCAGCAAGCACAAACCGAAGATCGATAGCAACGGGATTGAATAGAGCAAGGATGTTCTCGCAATGCCGATCGATGCTTAACTCCATCGCATCGACTCTTTTTTCGTTCAGATTAATATCCTCAGCGAGCTCAATATCAAACTCGAGAAGTGCTTTTTTACACTTCTCCAGCTGGCTGATAACCTTATACATCAGTTCTAAAATGTCTTCATTCAATAACCTGAGTTCTGTATCTAAATGGGACATAATTTTCCTTTCTTCCTGAATATTTTTTGTTTTTTTAAGTGAGCTTTTCAACCGAATCTTCCTGTAATATAGTTTTGAGTCCGATCTTTATCAGGATTCGTAAAAATCTTTTTTGTGTCACCCGCTTCAATCAGCTCACCCATATACATAAATGCTGTTTTATCACTTACCCGGCCAGCCTGCTGCATGTTGTGGGTCACAATAACAACCGTATATTTTTCGCGAAGCTTGTAAATCAGATCTTCAATTTTCCCGGTTGATATAGGGTCCAGTGCAGAAGTCGGCTCATCCATCAAAAGCACAGACGGCTTAACTGCTAAAGTTCGCGCAATGCAAATTCGCTGCTGCTGCCCTCCAGAAAGTGTCAGTGCCTGTTTATTAAGGTTATCCTTAACCTCATCAAAAATGGTTGCCTGTTTGAGTGACTCAATAACACGCTCCTCGATAAAGTCTTTATCTTTGATTCCCTGGATTTTTAATCCGTATGCTACATTTTCAAAAATAGATTTGGGAAACGGGTTTGGCTTCTGAAAAACCATTCCAATTGTTTTTCTCAATTTTTCTACTTTCACCGATGGATCATAAATGCCTTTTCCATCCAGCTCTATTTTGCCATTCAGAGTAAATGAATCGATGCCATCATTCATGCGGTTAAAGCTTCGCAGCAATGTTGATTTCCCACAACCTGAAGGCCCGATAAAGGCCGTTACGGTGTTGGCCATTATCTTTAAATTAATGTTTTTCAAGGCTTTGAAGTCACCATAAAATCCATCCAGATTTATGGTTTCCAGCTTTACGGTGGAACTCATATCACTCTTTTCTTTTCCAGAACGAGCGACTCCAATTTCTTCTACGTCTATATTCATTACTCTATGTCTTTAGCCTTGGTTTTCTTTTTGTACTTAGCAATTACCATTTCATCTTCTCCTGCCATTTATGCCTCAGGTAAACTGCAATACCGTTCATTACCAATGTAACCCCCAGCAGTACAATAATTGCTGCTGCTGCATTGATAACAAATTCTTGTTGAGGCCGTGATACCCAGTTGAAAATCTGAATGGGCAAGACCGTGAATTCATCCAGCGGACCCCGGGGAGCAAATGGAACATAGGCAAGAGCCCCGATAACAATGAGTGGAGCCGTTTCACCCACTGCTCGTGAAATAGCCAGTATAACTCCCGTCAAAATCCCCCCGAATGAGGCGGGCAATATCTGATACCAGATGGTTTGCCATTTAGTAGCTCCCAGACCCTGCGACGCCTCACGGATAGAGCCAGGCACTGCCCGTATTGCCTCCCGTGTTGAGACGATGATAATCGGAAGAACCAGAAGTGCCAGTGTTAATGCTCCGGCCAATATACTATTTCCAAATTGAGCCAGGCGCACAAATATTCCCAAACCAAGCAGTCCGTAAATAACAGACGGTACACCCGCCAAATTAGCAATATTAACCTCAAGCAGTGTATTTAACCGACTGTTTTTCGCATATTCTTCCAGGTAAATACCTGCCCCTACGCCAACAGGAAATGAGATCATGGTAGTTAAAATCAGGATCCACAAACTTCCAATCCATGCGGTGTAAATACCTGATTGTTCTGGAAATCGTGAGGGAAGTGATGTAAGAAAATCCAGGCTTAACCGTCCGAGACCTGTGTAAAGTATAAAACCCATAAAAATAGCCAGGACGATAATACCTGCCCATGTGGCGGTCACGCCCACAACCCTGAAGGCCTTGTCTTTAAGTCTGTTTTTCTTGTCGTTATTCATATTTCTGACGATATCTGTTTCTGATCCAGTAGCTGACCGTGTTTAATATGAATGTAAATACAAAGAGTGTAATACCGGCCGCAAATATAGTTTTATATTCAATAGTACCATGCGGCACGTCTCCTTTACTCACTTGAATAATGTAAGCGGTGATGGTTTCAATGGGTACTGTCGGGTCAAATGTCAGTCGGGGCTGATGACCAGCTGCAATTGCCACAATCATAGTCTCACCGATGGCACGCGCAATGGCGAGTATAACTGATACAATAATACCGGAAGAGGCAGCGGGAACCATCACTCGAAAAGCCGTTTGCAGCCGTGTGGATCCCATTCCGAACGATGCCTGACGAAGTGAATTTGGAACGGCACTCAAAGCGTCCTCACTTAATGAAGAGACAAAGGGTATAATCATGATGCCCATGACGATACCGGGCGAAAGGGCATTAAAACCGGACAGTCCCGGAATAAACGATTGAAGAAAAGGGGTCACGATCATGAGTGCAAAGAAACCGTAAACCACGGTTGGCACGACCGCAAGCACTTCCAGCATCGGTTTCATGATTTTGCGAAATCTTCGCGTTGCATACTCGCTTAGGTAGATGGCAATGATGAGCCCGATTGGAAGAGCAACAGATACCGCAATGAATGTCGTCAGGAAAGTCCCGGACAAAAGCGGGAGTATTCCATACTCTTTTTGAGTAAAAAGCGGTGTCCACTGAGTACCGGTTAAGAAGTCCCAAATAGATACTTCTCTGAAAAACCCAACAGACTCAACGAGTAGTGTCAGTATAATTCCGATAGTAGTGAGTATCGTAATGACTGCACATCCCGCCAGGACCTTTTCAATAACCTTTTCGTGCCACAGCTTCATTTAGTTATACCTCTGTAAATGCACATTATATTCCGTCTGAATCGCGTACTTACGGGTCTGGATTTCTTCAAAAGATTGAATTCTTTGCAAGAGGTTTACTGTTGCTGATCTGCAATAAAGGTTTCAAATTTAGCGAGTTGAGCATTGTACTCATCGACTTGCATGGGTATGTAGCCAACAGATGGCGCAAATTGCCCGGCATTGTTGAGGTAGTACGTGACAAAATCACGTACATGCTGTTTCTCAGCAGCAGTTTCTGACACATAAATGAAAAGCGGACGCGATAGAGGAGCGTAGCTACCGTCTTTTACAGTTTCAAGCGA